>Ga0126342_10000023_pt1 | contig 72455 bp, 61 predicted proteins | sample Cyp1metagenome_FD_92528 | JGI IMG/M metagenome (GOLD analysis project Ga0126342, IMG submission 92528) | Coral microbial communities from Lord Howe Island, Old Settlement Bay, Australia - Cyphastrea 1 metagenome | ecosystem: Host-associated > Invertebrates > Cnidaria > Coral ...
CCATTTGAGCATTCAGACTGGCGAAGCGGGTGGAACCAAATTGGCATCGGGGCCTTCGACGGAAAAGGCAACGAGCGAGATCCTGCCTATTCAAGGTTCGCATCGGTTTCTGGGGGAGAAGGACAAGAAGGAAAGTGAGACAGGCCTGGAGTTCGTTGTACGAGCACCACTCTTACAATCCACTCGAGTTCCCTTCCTTAGTCCAAAGTCTGGGTGTCATGACGTGGCATTGTCATACATGCAAAGTCAACAACACGCCAAAGATGACTTACTGTCGGGCTTGCCATGCTCATTGGAGTGCGGTTTGGACAGCACCGCGACGCTCCAGATCCAAGAGCATCAAGAAGCAAAAGAAGCATGCTTCAGAATACCAGGTGACAGAGCAAGCCAGTCAGGAGACGGATTCATGGGCAGTTTTCCCAGGAAAATTGCCGTGGATTTCCACAACGCCGGCAAGCAGAGCCCAGCGCAAGGTGGAATCAGGAATTTCTATGGACAAGCCTCTTGGGATGCCTCCGCAGCCAGTTCTTCCACCAGCGCCATCTGTCGAAGTACCGATGGCGCTCACAGCGGAGGAGGAAAAGATGTTGCAACATCTCAAAGGTTTGCAGGCCATGGACATGGATCTTACGGAGTCAATGACACGAAGATTGGAGGAGCTTTCCATGAGGGAAGCGAAGGCACAATCCAGTCGGACATTGACCCATGGACAGTTGAACAAGCTCAACAAGCTCAAAGTGCAGGTGGCCACAGCTGCACAGAAGATCAAGGACCTGGACCAGGAGTGGACATCCTTTGTCAGCACTACGGTAGCCAAGGTCCGGCAGCATGGAGAAATGTTCCAAACATGCAGAGCAGATCTCATGGAACATTACAATGCCAAGATTCAAGAACTGGCCAATGTGAAGCGAGAGATGACTTTGGCATCCCAATCTTTGTTGGGACCTCAATGGACAGAGCCAGTCATCCCAGAGATGCCAGACCTAGAAGTGCAATTCGAAGATTTGCAGACCACCATGGAGATGGAGGGGCATGCAGGCCCCATAGATCTAACGGAAGCCATGGAGGAGGAAGAGGAACTTGTGGAGCCAGAGGACATGCTGCAGGGAGCATCATGCAAAGCACCACCACGAGCCCTTCGTCCCTTTCGTGGGTCAGGTTCGCCGAGCAAAGTGGCCAACCATCATCTCAAGGTGAAGGTGCAAGATTCGAAAGACAGCAAGGATGCCAAATTCAAGGACAAGGAGAAAGAGGACAAGTGATTGATCCGGTGGCAGTGAAAGGCCATGGTCCAGGTGGAAGGCTTGGATCGGCGAGCACTTCCTGTCCTAAACTGACATCCTTTCGCAAGCAAATCAGGGAGTTTTGGCAGTCCCATTTTGGTCAACTATTTTCCTGGAACAGTGACATGAGTGCAAGGAATGACATCATGGCTCCGTCCACGGAAGATCACAGTGAGGTTTGTTCTCCAAAGTTTTCACTGGTGGAGAGGCAGGGCAATTATGAGTGTGAGAGCTTGGCGGCTGCTCATCACAACAGTTTAATTCACCCTTCAATCCAGCATCATTGCAATGAAAAGGTTGAGGCAAAGTTGGAACCCCTATGTTATAGCGATGGATCCTTTGACTCCCTGGAGAACATGATGCGAAAGACCATTGAATTTGGCTGTGATCAGGCTAACTTGGATCTGATCAGGCCAGCGCAACCCCTTTATGTTGACAAGGCCATTTTGCGGGATGGCATGGAGGGTAACATGGATCTCCTTGCATCCCAGGTCTTGAATGATGATGTTGACATGCATTTTATGGACAAAGCTCATCGCCATCCCTTTTCAGATCCGTCATGGTGCAGACGTAGAACGGAAGTACAAGGGGATGCGAGTGATGCGTGTCAGAAAAGATACAACCACAAGAGGGTGACCTTTTCTCCCATTGTTGAACTGCATCTGGAATACCAAGAACAGTTATGTACAGCTGTCATGTGCGAAACAGATGCATGTCGAACGTGGAGGCATTTATGGCACCTTCATGGGCAGATTGCAGCATGGCCTGTTTTTCAAGCCGCTTTTGCAAAAATGGCCGCTTGGAACATGACCTATGCATGGAGTGGGATACCGGCTGTGTCCAATGACGAGGAAGTTCACGTGGTGCAGCAAGAATCCAATGAGCCAGCGGGTTTATCTGAGAGTTGGTGGACAGCCATTACACAAACATGTTCTCAGAATGATCCGAGGCCAGAATTTATTGCAACGTGGTTCCTGTCACCTGGGCGTTTTCACCTGTGCATGCGCCCCAGGAGAGTTGTCTTTCATGGACACATGGTTTTCTCGGAGTTTGAACATGCGTGTCGAGAGACGTGGAAGGAGTTGATGGATGGTTCGCACCTGCGATGGTATGTGGTCCATGGGCAGCCAGAAGGCCTGCCTAGCACCAAGGCACATGTTATCATTGTTCAGGGTGATGATTCTCCGTGGTCAGTGCTCCTGATGAAAGGAGTTGGTTTGCCACCCCTCATGTCCACTCGAGCGGTTCTTTATGCAAATGAGTGCGCTGTACGGGCAGTCTTCCGAGCAGCACAATATTCAGAGGCATGTGCCATGCAAATTTTTTTGTGTTGCATCCAGTATGAGCAGTTGGGAGAAGCACAGCAAATTGCTGATGATGAGGTGTGCAGAGTGCCACAAGCGCAGTATGTGGTCGGTAATCTGTGTCCTCTGGGTCTTTCCGATGAGGAGGACAGCGGTGACGCCTCATCTGCATCAACAGATATCCCTTCAGATGAAGATGATGATGATGCGGTCTCCTGGTTGTCGTCATCAGTGACTGAAACACGGACAGCTTGGACATGGGAGTTACATCAATTTTCCCAACACATCAGCAGCATTGATGAGCTTCCTGACCGACCACATGCAGAGGCACATGAAAAGAAGGAAACCAAAGTCGACACCCTTTGGTCTTGGCAAGCGCAAGTTTTCAGGACATCTCAGCAGGAGGACAAAGGCGGGGGTGAGGGTAACGTGGATCTCGCCTGGCCTACAGATGTTGAATCTTCGTCCTTTGCTGAAACTGACGAAGTTGGATGGATGTCCAACAGACCAATTGCCTTACAATTTGAGCGTCCAGATCCATATCCTTGGGATGCCATTGAAGATGCTGACATTGAGCAGGAAGATGAAGAGTCTGATGATGATGTCTCATTTGCTCATGGCCATCAGGACCAGACGCAAGCTTTCCTCGATCAAGCCTTGGAAGGTCTTGAGGAAAGTGAAAGGCGTTGGGTTGTTGTGACTTTTGGGCTTGGTCTTGTCGACTTAGGTAGAAGAGACACAGACTTCAACCCATGGAGGCTTCATGAATTGGAAGGCAAGATTCGCACGCTGTGGGAGGACCATCTGCGATATGGCAGCCTTACAATTTATCATGTCACGCCACAGCCATGTGAAGTGGCTGGACCCAATACGCTTGTGGTTTTGGTTGTCATTGAGAGTCCGGAGGATATGAATGAGGACGTGAGAAATGTTCTCGTCATTCAGCGGGGACCTCGTCATTTGCCTCTCAGACCAGCGCCTTATGGGGCCAAGATTTTTACTGACATTTCCATTCGGGACGCTCTTGTTCAACTTGACATGCACAAGCATTGCAAACCATTCAAGATGAGGGATTGCATGATCCGCTTGGGCTACAATGTCATGGAAATGGATCAGCGATATGATGTCAGAGATGGGATGCTTTGTACGGTGCGGGTGGAAGACACACCAGAGTTGGTGACACAAGCTGGAAACAGCGTGGATCGAGTTGAAGATTTCTACCTGCAAGTGGAAGAGTTGCAGCACATGGAGGGTGACATCCATCAGGTTATCTGCCATGTCCATGGCATTTCACCAGCAAACCGTCCTTTAGGTTGGCGGCAGCTAATCCTGGAAGGTGATGATTTGCTACACTTGGATTGGATTTCGCAAATGCAGCAGCTCTGGCCCTTTGCTCCTGATAACGCCAGGGCTGTCTTTTGCACCATGGCTACTGACGATTTGCGAGATGCTGAACACATTCGGTTTCATTTTATTGTTGACTATGGTGGCAGGGAAGGTTTTCCCATCCTGGTGCAACAACAAATCGTCTCAGCACAGTCTATGCCATATCGTTCTGAAGGAGCCAATGAATATTGGGCTATCTCTGTGCTTGAAGGCCCTGTGTCGTTGGATATTGTGACAGCTTTAGCTATCCATCCCTTCTGGTTCGATTATGCCGTGTTGCAAGGAGTTCGTCCTCATGTTCTTGTCAATGGACGCAGAATCAGTGGATTGCAAACTATGTGGCAAGCAGGGGACTTTGTGCATGTGCGTCTTCAGGTCTGGCAGAATCACCATATGCTTTCCATCCTTTTGCATGAGGGAGTGGAAGCTCCACCTGAGCCTGAGCTGGAGCACACTTCCTTTGTGCAGATTCGCAGCAGCAAGAGTAGGTCGAAAATGATTGCTCTTGAACCCATTGGAGAGATCTGTGAGACTCTGCAGGTGGCAAACTGGCATCTATCGGAAGAGACGAGCAGAGAACCTTTGATGGAAGGACATCTCAGCAGTGATGTAGATGGCAGCAATGATGGGGGGGGTCCCCAAGACCACCCTGAAATGGACAGTATCAGTGAAATTCAGCAACATTTGCGCTTTGTGATGAGTCGTGGGTTTGATGGGATCAACCATGACTTCATGCTGATTCCTGATCTCCACCCCTTTGCAAGGGAGGCATGCAGGATTACTGACGATTGTCCAGGGAAGCAACCAGTGTTCCACATCTACACTGATGGTTCCAGCAAGAATGATGTGGCCACATGGGCAATCACAATCCTGCAGCAATCACAATTTGAAGGGCGGAACCAATTTCATCGTGTAGGTTTTGCAGCAGGTTTTGTGCAGGATGATCTTGGCCCGTGCAACTCATCAGCAATGGATGCGGAGGCCACGGCGATCATCGCAATGGCAGAGGTTGCTTTGGGACTGTGCAAGCAGGAAGCGTGTTTTATTCACTGCCACTTTGATGCTTTGGCTGTAGGCTTTGGTGCAATTGGGATTTCCAAAATCCCCACGCAAAAGGATGGCACATCGCAACGCCAAGTTCATGCTAGAATCATGATGACGATTCTTGAGAAAAGGACCCAGCAATACGGAGGCACCATTCAAGGGCTTCATGTGCGTGCACATCAGGGCCAGCCTTGGAACGAGATGTCAGACAGTATTGCAAAAGCGGTTTGGCGAGGATGGATACCTCCCTTGGCATTTGAGTTTCGCTCAAGGGCCTTATTGCAACATAAGCTGGCTGCTTGGGCCTGGCTGGAGATCTCCCCCAGCGTGGAACTCCCTGATTTACGCACGATCTTGCAAAATCCCAAGCCGGATGCTGATCAGGGATGTATTGACTCCACTCTACGGCCTCCTAGGGGAGATGGTAGTTCAAGCCAACAGTCGGCGAAGGTCATTTTCGCCACAGTGAATGTAAGGACCCTGGAATATGGTAGTGGAGATGGCAGCAGCGTCAGTTGGAAAGTCAATGAACTTTTGCACCAATTTGCGAACAGTGGCATCCACATCATAGGAGTTCAGGAATCAAGGGCACGTGTGTCTTCCTGCGTGAACATGGGGCCATTCACCCGACTGATCTCTGCTGGCGTGCAGGGACAAGCAGGAGTGGAGCTTTGGCTCAATTGTGAAGAGCTAGGCCGCATGTTTGGTGGGAATGTCGTTGTTGACAAGGATCTATGCACCTGGCACTCCGACACTCGAATTTTGGCAGTGCGGTGCAGTTTTGGTGCAGTGGTCTTTGATGTGATGGTGCTTTATGCCCCACAGCAGGGACGAGGAATTGATGAGGTGTCGAAATGGTGGAATGATTTGAATGATGTCATGATGCGACGTGACAGTAATGTGCCGGTTTTCTGCTTAGGTGATTTCAATGCCAGATTGGGAAGCATCACCAGTGCAGGATGCGATGACCATGCCTGGGATATTGAGGATGAAGCTGGCAGCAGATTGCGGCAATTTGTTGACCGTTGGGACCTCATGATTCCATCCACCTATGCACAATTCCATGAAGGTCCCTCTGCCACCTTTATGTCCCCCTTGGGATACAGCAGCCGAATTGATTTCATCTTGATCTCCAAAGATTCACAAGCTGGCATCTTACGCTCCTATGTTGACAAAGAGATTGATGTCCTCAATGGGAGTGGTGACCACAGACCTTTGGTGTTAGAGGTGGGAATGCAATGGTCACCTACAAGAGATGGCAGATTTCTTCGTAGCAACTTTTATGACCGGGATGCTGCAAGAGACGGGTGCAAGTCAGGAGGCGTCCAGTTGATGAACATGCTGCCGGAGCAGTCATGGTCGCATGATGTCAACGCTCATTGGGCGAACATCAGGCAACACCTGCAGGAAGGAGCTGCAAAGTTCTTCCCCAAAAAGAAGAGGAAGCCGAGGCAGTTGTACTTCAGTGACAACACATGGAATCTTTTGTGCGATCTACGCCAGCAGCATCGAACGATCCAGAGAGAGATCAACGTGCATGTGCTGAAGCGATATTTTGGTGCATGGAGAGGCAAACATGACCATGTGGAGCAAAACAAATTGGTTGATTGGGATCTTGCGTTGTTGCGACAGCAGGAAGCAGTGACGTTGGAAGCAAGGATCAACATTGATGCCCGTTTCAGATCATGCAAAAAGTCTGATTGGAAGAGATGGATCAAAGAGCAATTGGACAAAAAAATTCAGCAAACAAACCATGCAAGCAATGGAGATTTGTTTAGCATCTTGCAGCCGAAGAAGTTGATAGCAAAGCATGCTGGGAAGCTTACCAAGCCTCTTCCGGGCTATCGCAGTTTGGATGGTCAATGGAAGTTTTCCAGGGACGACATTGCAGAAGCGTGGTAACAGCAGTTTGCTGACATCGAAAACGCTGAGACTGTGGCATTTGATGATCTCTTGACCAAATCCAAGCCCAATTGTGAAGCTCGGACTGCTGAGCAGCTCTTGGAAATGCCAACATTGATGGATGTGGAAAAGGCTCTGAGACAGTTGAACTTGGCAAAAGCGGCAGGTCTAGATAGACTGGGAGCTGAGCTCTTCAAGGGTGATTGTGCTACAGCAGGAAAGAGGATCTACCCGTTAGTCTTGAAAATGGGTCTGAGATGCCAAGGTGTACCGGAGCTCACAGGCGGATGGCTCTTGCCTTTGTTTAAAGGTAAGGGCAGTGCTCATGACATGAAAGGCTACAGGGCGATTTTGCTCGAACCTGTGGTAGCCAGAGTCATATCAAAGGCGTGGAGGCACATCATGGTGCAGGGCCTGACACGGGTTGCACGCCCAATGCAGTGGGGAGGGCGCTCTGGGTTGTCCATAGAGAGTTTGCACCTTCAAGTCCAAATGTGGCAAGCGCAAGCTCGCCGGCAGAAAGAATCTCATGCACTTCTTTTCATTGACATTCGCTCTGCCTTTTACTCTGTGGTCAAAGAGATGTTGACTGGGTGCGGAAATGACGTGCAAATCAGGCATGTTTTCGATCGCATGGGTGTACCCCTCTCTGCATGGGACCAGTTCCAAGCCAATGTCAAACATGAGAACATTCTTGGACAAGCGACCCAGTCAAATCTGACGGCAGACAACACGGGGGCTCTTCTCCAACATACATGGTTCACTATCCCGGACGGCAGGAGCATCCAGGCTCCTGCCACGGGCTCCCGCCCGGGAGACCCCGGAGCAGATGTGCTCTTCAGCCTTGTGATGTCTCGTATTTTGGGGCAAATCCATGAAAGAGCTTGTCGAGCAGGCATGCCACTTCACTATCAAGACGACATGTCAGGCATCTGGGTCACACGATGTGTGACGTGGGTTGATGATTTGGCCGTGTCAGTGTGTGCTGCTGCAGACCAAGTGGTGGACAAAGCGGCGCACATGATGTCCATTATCCAGGACACGATGCTTGAGCATGGAATGGTTTTGACTTGCGGAGCTGGAAAGACAGCTGCAATTTTTGCTTTTCATGGTGAAGGAGCCACAAAAGCGAGACAGGTTTTCGAGCGCACAAGCAGTGAAGGTTTGTGCATTATGTCCGAACACACAGGATGTCTCAAGATCCCAATTGTTGCGCATTACAAACATCTTGGTGGACACATCACAAGAACGGGAAGTTGTTTGCAAGAGATCAAGGTGCGGACTGCCAGCACCATGGCCAAGTTGCATCCCTTGAACAAGTTGTTGAAAAACCCCAGCTTGGAGGTGGAGAAGAAGCGTCTTTTGATCAAGAGTATTGGCATCCCAGTGCTCACCTTGCATGCTGGAACCTGGACGGATCTCACGCAGGGAGAATACGATGCATGGCAGGCTGGTGTTTTCCGTACATATCAGCAGATCCATTCCAGAGACCACCAAGGGCAAGTGAAGCATCTCCAGATCCATGAGTTGGCAAGAGATATGGATTCACCATTGCCTATGGAATTGATGTATGTCCAACGCTTGAGATTGCTCTTCCACATCATGCATGTTGCGGATGAGTACATGATAGGCGCTGTTCTCCACAACCATCAGATCATGCAGGGTCAATCGTGGTTGCACGGTGCTGTGAAAGCAGTCAATTGGATGAGGAGGCAGATCGGCAATATGTTGGTGCCAGAAGAGCTGAGTCACCTTGAGGATGTGGCTACGTGGAAAGATTTTCAGCCATTTGCAGTCACCTTGAAGCGTGGCCTGCGGAAGGCACAGAAGTCTCATTTGCTCAAGATTAAGGCTTTTCTGACTGTGAAAACGCACGCGGAGGAACAAGATCAGATGTTGCGTGAGATAGGTTGGAAGGGAGCAGATGATGAGGAGGTGGCCCAGAGAGACAGTGAGGTCTGTGTGTGTGAGGTGTGCCATGTCACTTTTGTTTCCCAAGCAGCTTTGGCAGTGCATCAGCAGCGCAAGCATGGCTACAGGATGGCTATGAGGCGTTTTGCCACGGATGCTTGTTGCCGCATTTGCAAGCGGTTTTTCCACACAAGGCCAAGACTTTTGCGTCACCTTCACATGGGAACCACTGATTGCTGGATTGGACAGTGCAGGAGGTTTTATCCTATGGAAGTAGCAGAGGCCAATCGTCTGGATGAACTGGACAGAAAACAGGGACTTGCAATGCACCAGACGGGGCTTTTGGATGCAAAAGTTGATTCCTTGTGGAGGCCGTGTGATGAGCATGAAATGGTCTCGACTTTACAGAATCGAGATGTTGATGCATGTGAGACTGGCAAGCCATCAAGAGAAGAATTGAGGCAGTGGTCAGCTTTTGGCATGCTCCCACCCGGGCAAGGGGGTCGGAACAAGACATCTCGTAAAGTTGGAGACATGAATGTTTGCAGCATCAATAAGGCGGCAGCAACTTTGGAAGCAGATTTGCTAGGCAAGCTGAAGCATTGGCAACCAGCATTTGATTGGATTCCACGGCCGATGTCGACAGGCCAGAAATATGTGTTGATCCTATTTTCTGGTCATCGCCGACATTCGGACATTGCTAGCTGGATGGAGTGGCAAGGCAATATCCAACCGATCAGTGTGGATCTTGCCATCGATCAAAAATTTGGCAATATCCTTGATGATGTTTTGTGGCGCCGCCTCATCATGGCGCGCAAAGTCACGGGGGTGCAGCCGTGTGAGACTTACACACTGGCACGATGGATTGAGGTGAATGATGGCCCAGCACCGAGACCATTACGTGACATGCAGTCTCCTTGGGGCAAGGATGACCTCACCATACAAGAAGTTACCCAGTGCTTTGTAGGAACTTTGCTCATGATGAAAGCGTTGTCCCTGATGGTTTTGGCATACTGCTATGGTGCTTCCTTTTCTTTGGAGCACCCCAAAGGAGTGGAGGGTCGTGAAGGACGCTGGACGATTTGGGATTCAGCAATGATCCAACAACTTTTGTTGGCAGCAGATGTCAAAAGAATTGATTTCATTCAAGGTCCGTTAGGACAGCCTTTCACAAAGCCCACATCATTGCTCACTGGAAGGCTTGAGAATTTTGCCATGGAACTTTTCAAGCACTACCAACCGGGTTGGAAGCCAACGGAATGGTTGGGTGGACGGGAGAGCAACAAAAGAGGGTGGCGCACGGCCAAAGCGAAAGCCTACCCCCCTTTTGATGTGCAAAGTGATCGCTGAAGCTCATTTACGTTATGCCCAGGGTTTGACTGAAGAGGGATATGAAAAAGATCCAGAACTCTTACAGCAAGCATTGGAGGCTCTGGCCGCTGGATTTGATCCGTACATGGTAGGAGCAAAGGGCACAGAAATGACGAGCGACTACTGGAAGAACATGGGCGACATTTAGGTTTTGTATTTTATTTTTGGTCCATAGGCTAGTAGCCATGTCAACAGACATGAAGTGAAGACCTTTGGACGCGCATGTCTCGCTACAGCAGCTTTTGAGACGTGCCTGCAAGCAGGCGTCCAAGACAGGACTCGAGCAGAGTGGAATAAAACTATCTATTTAACCATGGAATGTATGATCCAGAAATTCTCATTAGAATGGTGTATATTGACTAATGGGAAAGTTCAAGAAAACTCATGGGATAATATTATTATATCATGGGGGCACCACGGTTTACACCCTTTCAACTGATACGATATCTGGTAAATCAAGATGCAAGTAAACCCATCCACCTAATATTCGACATGCCCATTCTATGGTCCCAAGTAGGTCTTTGTATCCCCTCCACCGTGGTTCCGGGGTGGTATTTAACAATGAATGGGGAGAAGGGATTAACATAGCGCCGGGAGTCCAGTTTACGAGATGTGGGGAGCCCAATAATAGACCTACCATCCCAAATGCGATCCAATTTATGGTGCTTTGGGGGGTGGTTTATTCTTGGGTTTACCACACTAATCACTATAAGTACATGTAAACTAAATACTAAATAACTAGTTAACAACAAGTATCAAATTTAATAATATGATGAACAAATATATAGTAAATACTGCAAGCATTAGTATTAAATAAACAAATAAGTACCAAACATACTGTTACTAATATTGACTAACTACAGCAAACCCAGCTATCTTCCTCAGGTTTTGACTGTCGCCAAGTGTCCAGACTCCACTGGAATGTGGATACGCACTGGGCGGAGCTCCGATCGACACGCTCCCTTCAACTCGGCGGCTGGCACCGCAATGGCTTCATCGGATTCAAAGGGCTGCAGCACCGCACGGTGCCCTTCGAAGTTCAGGAGCCTCGCTGGGACCAGGTCCCCTGCGGCCGCCCGCCGCACCCAGTAGCTGCCTTTTCGGCTTGAAAGGCGGCCAAGCCAATCTTGGGCCAAGAAAAAGGGCCTCAAACTGAAGGGTTGCACCTGGGACCTGAGGACCTGGCGTATCTGGATGACCTGGCTATAAGTGGGAGGGATTTGGAGGGGCTTTATGGATCATTTCCAATGAAACTTGGAAATTGCCATTATTTTCTGAGGATGGGTGGACAATGGCAAGATTCGGAGGATTGGGCCGCATTCGGGGATGCACACCACCTTTACGACAATGAAAAGCATGAAATGGAGGAACAAACAATCAATCTCCAAAATGTTTTCTGGTAGCAAACCCCATTTTGGACTAAAAACCTTTTATAGAACACATATATCAATTACAATCAAAGCCTACAACACCAATGAATGCTTTACTGTTTCTCTCCAAAAACCCACTAATTCTATGGATATTGATGGTTCATATCCCCCTCATCCCAGTTGCATCGCCAGCATCCCCACCGCCACTGCGGTGGCGATGCTGGTGCCGTTGGCCCCGGAGAGGCCGGGCCCTGGCGAGGCCGTGGCCAGCAGAACGCAGCGCGTCAAGGTGCCACTGCAGCAGCCGAGGACCGTTGCTTTGAGGAAAGCCAGGCAGAGGCCCAGAAGGGACCCGGGAGAACCTGGCGCCCCCGGATGTTGGGTTTATACAGCCATGATAACTATGGCAACTATGGTTACATCCCCCTAGCCAAGTTGGGCAAATTAGAAGTTAACTTAAGCATCTAGGAGGACTCGCCTTGTAAGTTTACTTTTCCCATCCAGCTGGGTTATATGGCAATGAACATGGCCACTATATGGAGGAAACGTGAACTTTCTAGTTGGGAAAGGACCTCGAAAATTCATCATGTTGGCTTAACCCGTTCAAAATTCATCCTGAAGTGGGGAAAACATGGGGGAGGGACTTACTAAGGTTTGCGGAAGGCTATTGTATAAGCACTTGGGGGTGCATCACCCAATTCGTAGGCGGAGCCAACACACAGATTAATAAGTGGGATATATATCACATTTTTTTTTCGCTTGTATTGCTGGCACCATTTTGGGAGTATTAATTTATTTTTCGGCATCTTTATTATCTTCAGTAAGAAGTAATGCCATGGCAGGCTGAGCAATCAGCAGTTTCTCCACAGTAGTACGCAGTGTATAAGCATGGCGAGTTTCCCAATGTAAATCAGTGTAATAGAACCTGGGAAAAAGCCGTTTTTAAGGCCCAGGATTCCCAGGATGTTCAACGACAAGATAGAATTGGTGGGCTGTGCAAAGGGAAATGAAGTAGAAAAATGACTCTCGGACTCTCTGAATTTGAAGCTGCAGGACTCCAGCGATCTTCATGCTTGGGGGTGCATCTCATTTAGTAAGTATTGTAAACATTATATATATAATATATATATATATGTATAACTGGGTGGTATAACATGGTTCTTAAATGTTGTGAGTTATGAATCATTTCCTAACTGGGATGCACATCCAAGTAGCGAATCAGAATCACCAATCACCTTTTGCCATGGTTTCCAGCGGTCATTGCTGCGTTGGGTAAGCCATCAAAGCAACTGAAACAATGATGGAAGTGGACGATACTGTGGCAATATCCTAATTTTGTCAATTCAAATAATAGGATCGGGAAAAGATCTTGAAATTCATGGAAAATCATCTCCAGATATCTCCACACTGTAGGTCGAAATCTCAAGCAGGGCAAGGCTGACGAAATGAGAGCCATCGAATCAGAGCTTTGGCGGTCTGAACGCTCAAAACACATCCTGAACGCCAACGAGTGTTGCAGGCTGGAAATCTCGAGGTGGGTTAGGGGGCCATCAAATGGGGCCCATCAATCAATTTGGTCATTTGAATTTTGAATTCATTTGAAGCATTATATAATCCAACCATGGAAAATTGACATACCATCTGGTTATGACTAACATAGCCATGGAAAATCACCATTTTTAAGAACGGTAAACCCATCTATAAATGGGCCATCTATACCATGGCTATATTAAATAACCAGAGGGTATTTTGAGCATTTTTTGACATCCATCATCCATCAATGGGAGATCTTCAGGATCCAACAGATTGGAGGTACGTAAACGTACCATATTTTTGGGCATATTTTCTAGGGATATTCCCTGAAATCTACCCTCTGGTAATTTAACATAGCTATGGAAAACCACCATGTTTAATGGGAAAATCCACTATTAATGGTCATTTTCAATAGCTACGTTAAATTACCAGAGGGTAGGCCTTATATAGGCCTTATATAGGCCTTATATATGATAGGTACCTCCCAGTCATCGGTTCCAGATCCCAGCGGCCCAGATAAGCTGTGGAGATCTGGAAGACCCAGGCATCCATCCATTCCACCTGTGGCAGCGACGCAGAAAATGACTCCTCCTTAAAAATGGTGACTTAACTATGGAAAATGACCATTTTTAATGGGAAAATCCACTATTTCTATGGCCATTTTCAATAGCTATGTTATTTTACCAGAGGGTATCTGGTTATGACTAACAGTTCGCCATGGAAAATTTTAACCATAAATGGAGGTTTCTAGCTGGGAAGATCATCTATTTCTATGGGCCATCTATACCATGGCTATGTTAAATAACCAGAGGTTAAATGGCACAAAGAAATAAGTGATTTCCCTATCAAAAATGGTGATGTTCCATACTATGTCAGTTTACAAAAGGGGGTATCCAGATTGAAGACAGAAACTGTGCACTTTTCATGGCACTCCAGCATGACAATCATGGCACTCATGCAGCACCTGGTGAACCAGCTGCAAGTGATACGCGATCTTTTGCCTTCGTGGAATCTGGGTGATTTTCTCACCGGAGGACGGTAGCCCATGGTTATCCATCCAAAAGCCAAACAAGAAACACAAAGCCGATCATATCATCCTTTAGATCTCATGAAATCCCAATGATATCACCACCTTTGATGGTCAACTCCATCTTTCATGCTTAACCTACCATTTCTGGGTAACTTATCATATTTCACGAACCTGAATAGGTCGGCCATTTGGGGAGGATTTCCCTATTGTTTCCCGTACGAACCACAGCCACCATTGCCCAGCTGCAGCAGTCCCACGCGCGGCAGCAGAAAGGCAGTCAGCGCCGCTGCTGCAGCCGTGCGGGAATTCACGGCCAGGAACCAATGTACCTGGAACGGTGGTGATGAAGGTGATCAACCTACCATTGGTTGGTAATATACCTGGTTAATAATGGTGAATATTACTGGTTATGATGATGGTTAATAAGTTAATGATGGTTAATAACTTTTCTGGTTGGTGGTTTTGAGCCAACCACCCCTCTGAAAAATGATGGAGTTCGTCAGTTGGGATGATGATTATTCTCAATATATGGAAAAATAAAAAATGTTCCAAAGCACCAACCAGTTTTTTTTTAAATAATATCATAGTTTCCATCTGCATCCGGGCTGGGATGATGATGGATGATGGTTTGTAGTTTTTTTTTTTGCTATACAGTACTTCACTTCACTAGGTGGGTTTATAATTATAGACCAACAAACAGAACTATGGGGTACCACCCTGTGTGGAAATTTTGAGCAGCAAAATCTGAGTACAAAATGGGGAGGTCGCTGAAATTACCATGAACAATTGGAATATTCAACAGGAATCAGAATTTTACCAGCCAAAATGTGATCAAAGTAAAACCATAATGGGAATAAAACATGACAATAATGCTAGTGCTTGTTACATCATGGGATACAAACAAATGTACCATCATAGCATCTAAGATCCCATGAAAAGATGTGTCGCTTTCAACGCATACCCACATCCCAGACTTGGTTTCTTCATTCGCAACATCTGTCGAAGAGGCCATTCCAGTTCTGGCGGTCAGTAAAAACCCCAGCTTTGCTGGCACAATTCGTCACCCTAAAAAAAAAAAACCATCGGGCTAGCCTCGACCAATGAATCCAAAACGATGGTTTCTTGCAACCCAAAGGATTTCGAACAGTTCCAGCACCCAAAAAATCCGTTTTTTTATCCCACTACTTGGGCCATGGCTGAAAAAACCAGAAAGCCTTTCGTAATTCAACATAGCTATTGAACATTGTCCATGGAGTTTGTTGATTGACCTATTCAAAAAAAGGGATCCAGTTCGCAAAGTCTTAGTTTACCAGAGGGTAATGATTTCATACAATCACAGCTAATAGACTATAGATATCCCAACTTATGGAGCTTTATAGTTACTGTATAGCCATGGTTACAAATGGTCCCAAAGAAGTGTAAATCCACCATGGTCTTTTACCCGGGTTTTTCGGCACCGTCTTGCCAGGACCGGCACTCAGTGCGCCCAGTGGAGATGGCAGCGCCTTAATTCACGTCAACGTCGTGGATTTGGTGAGGGAAAAGGGAGTCATTTCAAGCAACAAACCTGAATTGCTTCATGAATTGATGGAAGGTTCCCATACTTATTCCCATACTTATTGGGAGTAAGAAGCGTGTTTGATCCTGTTATCGCTCAACATTTCAGGTTCAAGGAATGAAAACCGAGGGGGTCCATAGGGTCCACAGTGTGCAACTGGCTTGGTGGGTTTTGATTCTTCTATCTTTTTTTGGGTTTCTATAGCCTACGATAACTATAACCCTCTCTCTCTGTCGGGCGTGACATGTAATTAAATAGAATTAACATTCTAGCAACACTCTAGTTTGAACATATGCACGCATGTCGCGTTTGCGAACTTCATGTCCCTAGAGGCCAAGAAACAAATCGTGCTGCTTGAGGAATGACCGCATACTGCAGCAGCCGCAGGGATAAGCCTAGAATACTCCGGATGGCCAGCTTTCAGTTTTCCATGGATAAGCCTAGAACTCCCCTTGTCTTTAACTGGAAAACACACAGATCATCAGCTTCAGGGCTCCACCAAAACCAAGTCGCCAGAGCAAAGGCCGAAGATGAGCAAACCTTGGAGACTGGAACTGTGTTCCTGAGCTCCTCATCTCCATCCCAATGCATATAGTCCATGCATTTCTGACCTGTTTTTGGAACCATGACATACATATACATATATAATTATATAATATCATATAACTAATATATATATATATGTATATCTCTCTCTCTCTCTCGCTCTAAGTTTTTTTTTATCGATACACATTGTATCTTCAAACATATGTGCCCATATAATCCTATATCTACAATATATATATATATTATATATATATATATATATATCTAATTTATCTACCTCCCTGTCTTTCTCGTTCTCCGCCTGGCTTTCTATTCATCCCTGGAGTTTTAGTTGTTTTGCTTAGAGAACTGGAGATCTTCAGAGGTCAAGACAGTTTGGTAACTTTTTTGGGGGGGGATCATTGGTGATACAAGAACAACATATTATGAGTGTTTTAGGTAAACGAATGAATCATCTGGTACCAAAATTGTTCATCAAGAAAAACCAACATTGGCAATTTTAAACAGGTCGGTCGCCCAGTGGCGTGCCCCGACTTTGCTGACGGCATCTTCCACTGAGAAAACAAAGGGTCGCCACCTTAGCTGCTGAAACTGGGGGTGGTCGCCATCCTACGTGAATGATCTTGAATAAGTTGTCCATATATATGTTTGCCAGCAGACTTAGCGACTTAAGGGTTGATTCACACGCCTATTTGGATCCATGGGACGCTGCGTCCCATGGATAGCCAGGAATTCTCCGAGTGGCATCACTACCCCACACAGGAGCACCAAAGAAACGAAGCCTCAGCTGCAATTGTTCCAAACCAAAACGTGAAGAAACCTGCTGCAGCGGCTTTCTTTTTGTGAATCACCCCGACATCATGCACGACACACAAGAGATAAAGGACGAAGGATGGCAATAGTCAATGTTACTGATGTTAAACCAACATGTTTGATGCTGAAATGCTAAGACATTTATTTTGATGTTGATGATGCTTTCGATCTTGAGACGGTGGGGTAAAGAGTTTAGAAGTTTGGGGCGCTCCACCGTCGACCAAGCTGCTAAAAATCATGCCTCTGATCCGCATCTTCTTGTGATGTTTCTTTAGGCTGTCTTTGGCCTGGTGGTCTGCCATGTTCTGCCATAGGGGGAGCAACAAACAACTCATCTGACTTCCTGACACTTCTCAAGAGCGAAATTGTAAGTTGAAAGCAGGATGTTTTTTTTTGCTTTTAATATACTGGCAGTGGGAAAGCTGACAGAAATCCTTTTTCAAATCGCTGAGTACAGTCCAGTACTTCAATGCGCATCGTCCCATAGCGATGTCGAGCCTTGTCATCAGCAGCTGCTTCTTTGATTTTTGCGCCAACCTGTGTGGCTTTGAACTTTTTTGAAAAAGTGAACTCTAGAGGTGGCACTACCAAACATAGAAAACTATATTAACAGAGACATGAATCGTCCTGCATGTTCTCAAGTTCACATTCTATTTGTTTCGCTAGGCGTTCTTTTGAGCAGAGTGGAATCTGACGCACAACCATCCAAGCCATGGCTGAAAAGGTCATGGCTTGAACGGCCTGGAAGTGGCAATACCAGTGCCAACGTGTACGTACGCATGTATCTATGATTATCTATGCATATACCCAGTACGTGAATAATAATGCGCACACACATATACATATACAATCATATATACATTATATGTAATTATATATATATATTATAATGTGAAATCTAGCATCTATTTATAATTCTTCTATATGTTTGTATGTTTATGTGGTGATGAGTTCCTTGCGCTTCACATTCCTCTCCATGTTCGATAAGTTTTCGCCTCCTCTGCGGTCGAGGCATTGCCCCTCCAAACGATCGTAGCTTTGTCCTCCGCAGGGCTGGTATTTGACCAGCTTCTTGTGGCAGTTTTTGATGGGAAATCATGAGATAATGATGATTCTCCGGAGAATAAGGACTTGAGTGCTTTTCTTTTCATTGTTTTTGGCTAAATCATCAGGCACACCCAAATTGACATGGAATACTATGAAATCCAGTAGCATTACGGGTCTGGAACCTAACAGCAAGCATGATGGATTGTCTGAAAGCCTTTCCATTTGGGGATTTTGCCCTTACACCCTCACCCTGTATATAATTACTGTATCCAGCTACTGGCCAAACCCAGTAGCAAAAGTGAGGTTCCATATTTGATTCCATCTTCAATTCTGGGAGTGTATGCTGTATGCCTTGGCTTCTCAACAAAAAAAATACGAACAAGCAAATGGACCGACAGAGGTGGTCATTTTTAGTGCTAGACTATCCAAGTTTGGGGGCATTGGTTGTTCAACCATACCCGAATGCATCATCAAAAATACATGAAAATGAGGATTGCCGGATGGCAAGCTCTCGCTGGATTTTCGAGGGATTTGGTTGCAGGGTTCCACAAATCCGCCATCATTTTTTTTCCACACAAAATGGATTGCTAGACCTCCAAAGCCACCAAACATCATGATTTTACAGTAATATCAAAGACTATCTGTCTAAATAAACCGCTAAAAGGCAATTACTGGATATAGTATGACAAAATTGGCAAATGGTGCCTTTATGACCATGTTTTTCCATGTTTTTCCGGACTGGCCATAGCACCGCAAGCACCCAGCAACTTGAGGACGTCCTGTGCCACGTCCAAGCTGGCACAGGCCACCTGTGCTCCTCTGAGCGGCTTCTGCAGAAGCTGTTTGAGGCAACCTAGGGGCAAAATCACTGGGACGCCAGGATGGCTATGCGTCAAAACCCATGGACCTCCCTGTGGCGCACAGCAAAAATCATCCTAACTAGCTTGGCTACATATTATATCATATTATATATCTGTGTAAATGATATTTTTTTTATAAATCTCATGTTCATTCCCCCAAAAGAATAGACAAGAAGAATGGTACAATATATCACCACTATCTGACCTGGGTGCTTCGGCGCATCCGTAGCTGGTTAACTGGAACCCCTCCATTGCTATGGAGAGGGTGGCCCTTAAAACAGAGGTCAGAATCAGCAAGAGAGGGAAAATTGCAAGCTTGGATGGGCAAAGGGCACATTGCATCATATACATGTATCTACATAATATAAACATATCCTATCACACTGTCACATATAGGTATAATATGGTATAATTAGGTATATTAGCGCGCATGTAGGCATAACATATATTATACGTATATTTATGCAATTATACACACACATGGATATGAATACTGACATGCCGCTACAGTGGACAATGCCCAAACAATTGCCCTGTTGCCCAATCCTGACATGGGCGGCAAGGCGCTTGCAGCCAGACCCAGCGCCATGCCAAGAGAACTCGCAGAGCCAATGGGGCCATCGAAACTGAAAATGATCTCAGTGTTCCATGAGGGTTTGACTGAAAATCTAGAGTGGCCAGCTGTTATGTTAATTGTCGCATACTTCAATTTCCCATTGAAATGGTGATTTGGGGGTATCCCGTGTCCATCATTTTCATAATCACAAGGCTGGAAAGGGCCGGCAAGCTTCCCAAGGGCCAAGGAATCGAGGAAACACGGAAAATATAAAACTAAAGAAATGTGGGATGTCACTACTGAAACAAACAAGTCTTTCAGCTGATCACATCTTTGGAAAGCTTCAAACACCAACGGTCCAGCCCGGAAAAACATTGGAAAAACCTCACGGATGAAGAAAAGCACCAACACTGCCATCATCATCGCCATCCTCATCCCAGTCATCCTCCTCATCATCAACACCGTCATCATCACCAGCACCCCGTGCCAAGTTGGTGTTCTTAAAGCCGGTACTTTTAGGGAACTTTCTCCAAAATGGACACCACACAAATCACACGGGTTTGGCAAAATCCAGGCAGCCAATGGCAGAACCACCAGCAAAGGAGGCGGCAACACATAGGCAGAGAGGTACCTGAGCACCACAGCCGGACCACTCAACTCCTCAGCACTACAAAAATTGACTGTCCATGCATAAATGGAATGGCCAACCTTTCATCCTGGCACAGGCACTACCCGTATATTATGTTTCTCAACCATCTTTGCCAGTGTAATGTCAGTTTATCATGTTGTGAGGAAGAACCATGCCATCAAAGGGTCCAGCTATGTCCAGCTATGTCCAGTCACTTGGACTGGAGCCCCCTCCCACTTGCCCCACCGAAGCACGAGGACACCGCGAAGGCATACAGGAAACGTCCGAAGACATGATATTTAATGGCCAGCGTGATGAGAATCGCGGCCACTGGGAGGGCCATGAGTTTCTTCAGCTTCGCCTTTTTGGACACGGGATTCAAGGCTTTCCTAAGCCGCAGATGCTCGGAGTCCAGACATAGAGCTCTGAACTATGGCCCACTCGTCATATTCATTGGGACCCGGATGAAGCACGAGGGTCGAAAGACTGGACATGTCAGGAATTTTCAATGGTCACACCAGGTCACAGCCTGAATTTCCTAAGTTGTTCACATAATGTCCATGACAACATTTCGTGGCTTTGTCAAGAATAAGGATACCTCTAGAGATAAAATTCGATGCAACTGATCATCACATATCATCACTTGTTCCCCATGACAAATGCGTAATCTGAAGATATCTTAAGGATCCATTTTGGGATCTCATGATATCTCATGGCTATCGCCCATGGTTGGACTTCAAGCGTCTTTGCAACCTCCATCCCAGCCATCACCGCCGCCACTGGCACTTCTGCCTGACACTCCGGTGCCCCCACGGCCGATGCGCGCGCCAGTTTCAGGGCCACGGCCGCCGGTATGCGCAACTCGCCAGAGCTGGTGGAAATCTGAGCTTCAAGGCCATCGAAACTGGAAAACTGGCCATTGACCATGCATCCACCGACCTCGGAGCGACGCGAAAATGATGGAAAAACGGCCGCCAGAATATGATGAGTTCTGATGGTCCTAAATTATCCTAAATTGTTGAGTCATACCCTATTTTCGGATTGACTCCGTCTTCTTGATGAACGTGTTTGAACTATGTCCAAAGTTGAGAATCAACAAAAAACGGTGTACGGTGTATGTGCTTGATCCCACTGAGGTCCAAAAACCGCCATCGAAAACTATGAAAAGCTGCTGTTATCGTCACCCGGAGCGAGTGACAAATCCCTTGAGAGCCTTGGAGTCGAGCTTTAATCGATGCACGCGAATCACCGCACGCGCCAAAAAGTCGTGAAGGACCTGTGAACTGATAGCAGTAGTTAGACAAAGGATGGAGAGCCACCTAGCAGCGCTCAAGGATCGTCCTTCAGCGGCTGCTGGGACCACCGTGGAGAAACGGACCATGAAATAGACATGAAATGGAGGCATCGGCCATGACCATGAGGGGGGTATCTTCGACTCATCTTCCGGTTTTTTCAACGGGACACCATTGGATCCATCGATTTCCCCCCATTTTTTCCACCGGTTTCATCACCTGTCCTCCGAGGCTCAGGGCTCCCCAGAGGCCCAGGAACAAACAGCTGCTGGACAGCGAGCTGCGCAAGATCTCCCTGAGACGAGTGCCTACCGTCCTCCGTTGCGGACTCCGTTGCGGTTGGGGCTGGGGGCCCGGTGCGAGAGGGGCCCCCGGAAAAAAACGAAGAGTTTGTGACCTGGAAAGATCCACCATGTTTTTTAGAGCTAAATCAAGAAATGGATCATTTTCCATAGCTATGTTTGTTTTTTTCTGGAGGGTATAGAGCCACTAAAAAAACATGACGAACCATCATCTGCATCAGGTTTCACCACCTTGTGGTGACATTTTGGGATAATCGACCAATGAATCCGCTGACGGGTGGTTTATAGCCCAACAAAGGTGACCGCCCATGGGGGGTAACCTTTATAGGGGGCTAGCGGGAAATTCTTCAAACTCATGGGCTATCATCCCAGTTCATCCAATTCTTCCAATTCTTGAAAAAACTCTAAAACTCTTTGGAACCAACATCCTGAACCATCATTTACTATATATTATATATAATATCTATCTCTCTCTCTCTCTCTCTGCCACATCAACCCAACTTCACCCTGGTTTCCTGAGCCAACGACAACGGTGCCGACCTGCCTGGGCCGTTCTCGTCTTGGCGCTGGCTCCAAGGCCCGAAAGCAGAAGCGGCTGGCAGGGGCTGCGGCCAGGACCAACAGCAGCTCCCAGGCGTGGTGGCGGATCAAAATGCCCACGAGCTCCGTCATCCTCCAGCAGATGGAGATTTCATGGAGCTCGATGGAGCTCGTCTTGTGGATTTCGTGGCCATCATGGAGGCTTGCTTTTTTTTTGATTTACTGGGGATTTCATGGGGGTTTCATGGCATTTTTAGTGGGATTTCGTGGAAATTTAAGATGGGACACGAACGGACTTTTTTTGCGTGTCTGACAATGTGGCATTTACCCTCCAAATATGGCTACCCTGAGCGACCTAACCCCTGAAATTTGACGGGTCTTGGTGTAAACCCTGGGTACTCATCAATTATTGATCTAAACCTCGGGTTATCTTTATAAACCCTGGGTTTCCACAAAATCCCGGGTCAGCAGTGCTTCAGGTGCCGCACCAAGAGATGTCTGTACTTGATTGGGTGGGATGTGTGTGGTTCCGGTTAGTCATATTTAATCATCATCGTGGATGATATAGACCAATCTAAATGTTAAGCTACAGATAAGATGGAAAGTATCCACACAGCATGGCCATGCATGGCCAATATTAATAGTATACAAGGTATATATAGCCTGAGTGGGTGCATTAAACCTTTCAGCCTCTCTACACCCATACATATAGACTTCGAGCGTTATTGTCATCATTAGCCAAACAGATCCAAACAGTCATGCAGAAAGCAAGACGCATGGATCCCTATCAATTAATATATATTATATGACATCAACTATATATCAAGATTGATCGAGATGATCGAGATGATCCAGTCCATGATGACTCCATGCGTGACAATCTGACAAACAATCCATATCAATCCACTACTCCCTCAAGATTCACACGTGGCGCTGCTGGCAATGGCCACTGTTTTGCGCACAAAGCCAGAATGGTCCGGGATCCCGGAACGGGTGAAAAGGGAAACTCGGGCTGCTGAAGCTTGTCCTGCCAGTTGGATTTGCACAAGTTTTTCTAATCAAACACTCAGTGCCATGCATGTGTACATACGCATGAGTAGCATGGGGGATTCACACTGCATGGATATATATGTATCATGATGGGTTAACTGCTGGCCCCCGTTGACTATTTTGAGCTCAAGCCCCAATGGCAAAAACAAAGAAATCTGAGGTAGAAAACAAAAAACTGCCTGCTGCTAAAAAGCAGGCTGATGGATGTAGCCTCAGTGGGATTGCCCGGGAATGGGATCAAGTCATAGAGGTCAAGGAGAGGCTGCTGGAAGGGGGGAATCCGTTGCACCCCAAGACGCCACCCAAGCAGGAGGACAACAACGTTTGTATCCTCAACAAAGACCTTCTTCTTCCAGTTCTTTCCCGCATGGCTGTGATTTCAAACCGACCCATTCCAACCATTGACGACCTGCGAGATGAGTTCAGCACTCTCTTGATTTTGAGTAAACGTTCAGGGAGTGACACTGTGGGGGTTGTTGAAGAATCTGCCCAAACCATCAAGAAGCTGATCGTCTTTGTGAAAGCCAAAACTCGTAGAAGGGAAGTTTCCACGGTTACTCGGCTGTACTTCCTCACCATGTTGAAAACATAGATCATTGAGTTTAAACGTATATCATATCCCTTATTCCTTCAAAGAACTTGCAATCTCACTTTTTATGATGAGCTTACCATTCATTGGATGTATATAAGTAAAGTGTGCGGTGTGCAGAATTTATGTTCATGTGCCCCGAATCATGGATGATATGTTTTACTAAGGAATGATCCGCGTTGGCTATTTCTTGTTTTACATTTGTTAGGCACACTAACTTCAGAGAAATTCTACAAGATTGTCTTAACTAAAGGTTCGTAACACTGGCTTTGGCACTGACATTTGAGGCACCTGATTTCCAAGATCTCTGCCTGGCTTTGGACCCAATGCTCCAGGCTGATTGAAGTCCTTTACTTGCACCATACAAACATGTTAGCTCGCTGCTTCGTGTTCATTACTGGACCAAGGGTGAAATATTGCCAGTATGTTTTATGGCTTTCCAATGACTGATTTCCAACATCTTGCACTCAATGTGTTTCCCTTTCCTGTTTTTTGAATGGTTTGGATTTCTGGGTTGTCGAGCAATTCTTCAACTTCCATAGCCGACGGCCACGCACAGGCAAATGTCGACGCGATCAATGCAAAGCGGAAAGCCAAAGTCTCTTGACCATGGGAACATGCCATTGCAAGTGGCTTACTTGAGTTTGGGTATAATAACATGTACAGCAATATGTTTGTGTATGATTTTGATACATCGATGTTTTGACGCTCATCTAGCTTTGTTAGAATAGAAAACCATTTCAGTTTTCCTGGCAATGGTGTGTATGGTTACACTTAGGTTTTGCACGAAGCATCAAAGGATGAGGATGCCTGGGAAGAGGGGGGCGGGAAAGGAGAGGAAGATGGAGAAGAGGAAGAGAAAACAGATGACCCACCCGTTGACCCTGGGATGATGACTGCAAAGGATGAAATGGAAACACATGAGGATAAACCAAATGCAGATACCACAGAAGAACCAGAAGAAACGAAAACGAATGCACCGCCCCCAGAGAAGAAACCTTCTCCTCCAGCTGTTTTGGCATTGCCAGCACCTGAAGGGTCACCTGAAGCCACTGTACCCCCTCAGCCTTCAGTTTCGCTTCCTGAGACGAAGAGCAGCTAGTTAGCAACAGAGATTGTGAGGTTCCTTGTTGTTCAGCCAGGGTTGAAGCATCCAAAAAAATGTTGTTGTTGTTGTTATTGTTGTTGTTATTGTTGTTGTTATTGTTGTTGTTGTTGTTTGTTTAATGCGCATGTTTGTCCATGGATGGTTGTCTTCTTGCTTGAGGTGCGTTCTGGTTTATGGGTCAATACAAGACGTGTACACAAAGATACAACAGCATCATGTCCTTGCCCCCGCATGATCAGGTAATGAAGAACTCGATGCGCTGCAGCGCAAAAGATCTGAAATTGCTGCAAAGCTAGCTAGGTTTTTTGGCAGCGATATATGTTTGCACCTTATCTAGTGCTTGTTCAAAGGTAACATGTTTCATATTATTTGGTTTCACTGGTCCCAGTAACTTCCAAGGTCAATGGTTACTGTATTATATGAACTTATCCGTGATGCTTCGAAGTAGGATACCATAAAAATGAAATGCCAATGCAGAGACATGCAGAGACACCAAAACTTATGGGTCCACAACACCCCTGTGATTCCCTCATCCCTATTTTGCTAAGGATTCGTGAGATGAAAGCAAGGCGAGAAGCTTCATGGTCTCCACCAGTGTCATCTGGCCCCGGAGAAGGCGCATGCGGCTTTGACAGATACCTCAAACCAGTAGAGATGATTAGTTATAGCTATACATCTGATATGTATCTCTTGGGTAAATATATATACATCACATTAGCGAAGTACATGAACATTGCCTTCATTGTTTTGGTTTGTTTCCATCTTGGTTTTCTCTGATTTGAGATTCATTGAATGTGGTTTCTTTTCACTTAGTTTTCTCTATATAGCCAATGGCAGGAGATGGCAGAGCCGGTCCTGTTGCCAACGACCTGCAAGATACTTTGCCAACAGATGTTATGACCTTGCCCGTACCTCCAGAACCGAAAGTCACCTTCTCACCTGACATTCCAACGAGTTCGAAACGTGAAGCATTTCAAAGACAGGGAAAGCCAAAGAAAAACACACAAGAATTGGACAAAAAGCTTTGCAGTGACAGCCTGACCAAGGAAGATGGACCGCCAGAAGGGATTGTTGACCAACCGGCCGAGGAAATGGTTTCAAAACGCAAGGTGAAGAAGGTTGAGTGCAAAGATGATGTGAAGGCTGGGACCCGGGGAAATAAGGATGCATATATAGACCTTCAGTGTCCATGTGGATGGTTATGCTGCATATATGTTTGCTTTTCTGCAATTGTTTGATGTTCAAACTTCATAAATTCGTTTCATGACATGTTAGGTCAAAGATGAGGAGCCTTACATCAGAAGACAGGATCAACTCAACATGAAGCCAGACAAAACCAGCGGGAGAGGCCGAGGCAGAGGAGGAAGGGGGGGACGCACAGGTAGGGGACGGAGTGGTGGAACAAAGACCAAAATCGACAAGTCTGGGCAGTCGCCGGATGATACTTGGTGGAAGAAGTTTTGGGAAAGTGAGTGGGGAGAGGATGGGGAAGAATGGGGAACTGAAGGGTGGGGAGAAACAGGTTACTATTGGGATGGGTATGCCTGGCTGGACGGGCAAGAATCTTTGCACAAAATCGAAACTACAGACACAAGCAATGCATCGGACAGTAGCAAAGCAAGAGCATCAACAAAGGAGATTGCAGAAGCAGATCACAACACGAGCAAGAAGAAGAAGAAGAAGACAGACACAACAACAGAGACACCTGCATCGAACCCTTCGCACAAGAAGCGCAAGCAGAAAGAGGATCCACAGCAGGACAAAGAGGCTTTAGATGTGCCAAAGCGTAAGCAACGAAGGACACCTGCAGCAGCCGAAGAAGAGCCAGAGCCTACAAAGAGTGAAGACATCAAAGCACTCAAGAAGTTCCACAAGCTTTACAAGGATTATGAAGACACAGAAGCAAGCAAAGAAATGAGACAAGAGATCATGTCCAAGATCAAACGTGATGAAATGGTAGAGTGCCGACTCAATGTTTACTGGCACGTTCCTTCATGCGGTGTCACTTACAAGAAAGACAAGAAAGACATAGCATACTTTGGATACAATTGGATTGAGGGTATCAGCTATATGCATTCGCTTGCCTTAGCCTTGAAGTCTGCAGAACTTTTTGTAACTTGGGTGCATGGACGGTTTACTTCTGATGCAAATTTGTTTGTTGCCAAAACAGTCTTGAGAGTATAGCGCACGTCAATGATTTTAATCGATGCTTTCACCTTCATGTATGCGTGTGCATGTAACCCAGTCAATCATACCACATCATACCAGTCATCAGCCTAGGCACTCTCGATTGAGACGGCCGTGAACACTGGTGAGATCAAAAGAAAGCACTTGGTGAAAGATGGTAAGTGGTGTGTCAAACGCGCTAGCTCTTTGAAAGAGGCAGTCAAAGTTGTATGTGGCGTTGCTTCCTAGTTTTGTTGGGGGGTTGCTTTAGATTTTGGTTATACCAAATCTGCCTTGATCCATTCGCATCACTGCTGGCTGTGTGAAATGAAAAGGTCAGTCTAGCCAAAATAACTGGCTTCAGCGGGTTCACACAAATATCAGCTTAGGCTGTGCGATGTGTCGTGCGAGCAGTTGTGGCGATAGAATGAACCATACCCATCCTTCAACACTATTGCTCAATCATTATAGCTTTCAAGACAGGGTACTATATATAGTCCTACCCACATTCATGATGAATATTATTCTTATCATCAGCCATCATGCGTCTTTCAATTTCCTGTCACAGCTGCGCACTACCGGCAGATCCTTTTAAATGATTCAAGGCTTGTGGTGAATTTTGATGGGTGTACCTATATATCAAATATATCGAATCCATTTTGTTTGAATACTTCTGAGAATGGATGATTATAACTAGTGTTCTTTAATCTTGAAGCATCTATGGATCACAAGCTCTTGGAACGACAGGGTATTCCACACCCCAAAGCGTCCTTATCAAGGATCGGGATCAGCAATCGAGACCTGCGGCAGACATCGGCAACCGACCGTGGTTAAAAAATGCGCCATCAATTGGCCATCCCTGAGAGTTATTATGGCTTTGTTTTTCGAAGTGTTGATGTCTGGATCCATTGGAATGGGCTAGGGTCAACTACTGATCTGGAAATAAACAACAAGTTCAAGTGATGTGTGTTGTTTCTCTCTCTCTCTCTCACTCTCTGCAGCACGTTCTCTTTGAATGTTTTTGTCATCAATATACAGCATTCCCATTGCAGGTTTTGATTCTTTGACTATGCTTTGAACTGACGATCCCCCCTTCAATCATCAGTGCATATCAACACACACCTGCAAAGACTGAGCCACATTTCCCCAACTGAAGATAGCCAAGGTTCACCACATGATTTATTTGATATATACAGAATTGCCTAAACTATCTGTATTTAGCAGCCCGCTTTGCCCAGGTCAACTGATGGTCGTGGATGGCCTCCGGAAGCTCAAGCAAGGGCGGGGCCTGTGGCGAGTGCGGGTCAACACATTGAAGAGGGCCTGTATCCCATGGCATGTTTTCAGGGTTGTAGGTCCATCATTCTCTTTGCAAGATCTTCTGTGGTTGAAATTCGGTGGCCACATGTGGAGTAAAACCAAAAACACACATGTATATATAGATTTGCATGGGATCAATGATAATGATGGATATATACAGAGGTTAATTAAACAATAACAGAATCCCATGTGGAACTTCAATGGTGTGGTTTGGATTGCATGAAACAAGTCGTGAAATGCACTTCCTTCGCAGCCTTTTTCACAAAAATGACCATTGGCCTAAAGCTATCATTCCCTTTCCATCATGCACGCAGACACGCACACGCAGACCAACAGCACTTGATGGCGCTGAGGCTTTCTGGTTTCTCTATAGATGCTGCACTTTTGGGTATCACCATTTGGCATAATGGTTGGGCAATGTTGGGTATTTTAACAAACATATATGTTTAGGGCATTTTCTCTCACCCAGTCGGTTGCTGCAATGGCGTGGCTCGATGACCTGATTTGGCGGTTGTACAAGCTGAAATGTCCCAAGGAACATTTGCCATTCTTGGTCATTTCATGTTTTGTATCTCTTAAGCTATGTACCTTGTTTCTGCAAATATACACGCATTCAAGTCACATTATATTTCAATGATAAATGGTTTCAACTATGATGGGTACATGGCAATAGAATCAGGTTTATCCAAATGGATGGTGTTAGAACATATTACCACTATAGGCCCTCATATCCCTGGAGCTTCACCAGCTACGCTGCCTCGGCAGGAGTTCGTCTTCTGCATCCTCCTGATTCTTTGGCAGGGCTTTGACATGGATGAGGCATCATTTGGTGGGGTATGGCTTTCACGTGGTTGAGATCTATCTTTAACAATAACTATTGCAATTGATGATGGTATTCATGGTGCAGGTATGTGCAGGTGAAACATATTCAGGATAGATTTCGAACATTGAGTCTGGAAGAAAACCCAAAACCATAATGAAAAAAGATATGGTAAGTTTGATCCCAATACCGTTTGGTCCCAGGAGATCGACTACATTGAGTACTTTGCCGGAGTCGGCAACATCTCGAAACATATGAGATCTGCCAGGTACCGGGTTGCAAGGCTGGATATCAAAGACCACACTCCCGATGACCCGAAGAGAACAAACTATATGGACCTGAACAGTTCATCAGGATACGCGTTTCTTTGACTGTGTTGTTTGCATTGCCGTCGAAGCTTTGTTTGGGGATAGTCTATTGTATATACTGGTCTTTTATGGTATGATGATCCCTATATGGTTTATATATATTAGTAATATGGGCAACTAGCTTAAGGTCTATGTACTTTGAATAGTATTTTGGTTTACGTTCCTGATATCCGACTGATGATGATATTGCATTGGGGTGATTCAGAAACAGTGAGGCTAGCAATCCTGATAATGCTGAAGGGGGTGGGCGGCAACTTTGCTGCCCACTTTGGCATCAAGTGCAGCAGTTTCTGCAAAGTCAATGTGGGTACGTCTATGAGGTCAGCCTGCACTGCCATGGGCTTCACCGACTATGAGTCGGTGTTTTCTTCCAACAAGCTGTTGGAAAGGATTCCCCGGATCAATGTTGAAATGTGATGTTGCTTTTTTTAAATTCGGTTGATGATATAGATCGGTGTTAAACCAGATCATCTGATCATAAATATCATGGCATATACTTCAAGACACCCCGATTTCAGTATTTGCTACCATTTAGCCCCAGCCCCAGGACTTGCACTTTGGTGGCTCTTTGCACGGCGCTCGGAGGGGCATGGACATTGGAGCAACCAGCAGGATCACTGCTTGAATTTTATCCTACTTGGCGATTTATCCTGATGATGATCTGTCTAAACGGAGGACCAAGAGCAGCCACTTCCTTAGATACAGTATTTGATATGTTTGAATCTTGTGAGATTAAAACCAATGACACATCCCAAATATCCTCACACAAATATAGCCATGTGCGCATGTTCAACTGTTAGTGCTGCTGTTTGGTTTTTACATTTGTTACTGATCAGCATCGAGAATATTAGAATTATAGCCCATGCTTTTGGTGGGTCACTCATGCAGCTTAAGAAGTTCATTAGTTGGACATGAATGATTGCATAAAGCCTAGGTCACCACGGTGAGGTGGTGGATGAGACACTATGACAGTCACACAGCCAAACGTCACATTGGCTTCGCGAATTCACCAGCAGTGGCTAAACTGGATAAAGGTCGTCTTTCTATGGCTGGGTTTGGTCGCAACTCAAAGATTAAGACTTGTGAGAAGTACCGTGATGGTGCCGGCAAGCTTCGTTACAAGGGTACATCTCATTTGAAATCAACTGAGTTACTTGGCTGCTGTTGCTCACAAGGAATGCTATCGTGCTATCATATGATTGATGATCATCTGAATGTTGTTTGAAGCTTATTGCATTATTGGCTATCATAATTTAATCCCCTTCAAGATCATATATGATGTTAATGATCGATCCTTATCAAAGGTTATACTTTCTGTTTTTGAAACTTATGACCACAAAATAGATATGGAAACCATCAGTCATTGATGTACCTGATGTACATGTCTCCGACTCTTGCCGGCCAGGGTGTATCCACACCGCTTTGCCCGGGCTGTCCTGGACATTGTCGAGACGTTGAAAGCCACATGCCGGGGCCAGCCTCAGATCACCCATGGACAGACCCCTTTGGCGACTGAGACGATGCAGCTGACATGGGATCATGATAAAGATCTTTGGGAATTTGTTGATTTCGAAGAACTGTTTGTTTATTTGAGGGGGTCCAAAAACTTGAGGATCCCTGATTGTTGGAAAGATATCATTCCAAGAAGGATTCCGAAGTAGAACCTTGGTTCCTTAGTTCCGATTTGGCACTGGGTTTCCAGAAAAACAGGTATTCACTTAAGTTTTTTCGACTTTTTTACAGTTTTTTCCAGGAAAAAGCAGGGTCGAACCAAAAATATAATACGAACCCGTGATCAACCCATGTTTTACCCGTGACAACCCATGTTTTTTTGCGTGAAACCCAGGGTTTGGAAGTGGAAACCCAGGGTTATCATACAAACCCAGGGTTTTGCCGAACCCGTGACGAACCCGTGATTAACCCGTGATTTACCCATGACGACCCGTGATAAAAAACACGGGTTGAAGCCCCAAAAATCGACTCAAAATTTACCTAGTTTTTTGGTGATTTTTGTATCGCTGGATCGGCAGAACCCTGGAAATTCGAACATCAGAATGGATGTTTCCGATAAATTAGAGCTTGGATTCATCAGTCCAAGACATCATGCTCATGCATGAACAAAACTGCGTGGGTTTGTGAAAAAATGTTTGGAGTGAATTCCTTTTTTTTCCAGTACGACTGCAAGAGATTGATATTCACCCAAGGTGGTAAAACAATCTTATAATGATAATGATGATGATGATCATCGTACGGGATGTCAAACATGGAACTCCAATAATGATTCGGGTAACCTTTGCTAATTGAGATTATTCTGAAGCCATTTTGTATACAGTTTGGAAGGCGTGCTAAAAGCTCGCTTAGTGGCATGTCCGGTCAACCATCCTCTGCCTCCAACCTGTGGAGCTGTGCTAGCTTGACTGATGGCGCCGATTACTTGATGGGGCAAGCTTATGGGGATGATGAAGAGCAGCGGCTCTTGCAAGAACTGCAGGACTTCCAACTTCGCACTCCATGGTTAAACCACCAACATGTTATGACAGCATCATGTTATTTTGGAGGTTGGTTCATTTGTTTATATATGATGATCATGCTATAAACATCAGAAGTTGAAATGGAGACATGTGGATGCCCTTATGGCAAATCATCATTATGATTTTCTCTAAGACTATATGAGTATATATATATATAATTATATATATGAATTTACACTCCAACCGATCATCAACCAGTGTTCACAGAGTTTGCTTCAGGAGCTTGATAACCAAATCGTCAAGACCAAGGGGGATGATGTTTCATCTTCACCCGCCGGGGTCCTAGCACTTACATGGTTCAATGTTGAATATACATGGACAATCATCCCAGCCACCCGTAACAAGGCGGAGCCCCAGACACCTTCCGTCGAGACGCAAGCAACTGTTCCAGTCCAGGCCTTGGCAATGCAGACCGTGCATTCAGTCATGTTAAGTGGCATACATAGATTTTAAACCAAGTGGTGGCCTGAGGCCACGGAAGAAGAGTTAGCCCTGGCCCAAGCCGAAGGTATCCAGCAGTCAGGGGACCAGGTGACTCAACTTATGAGGTTGGACATGTTATGACCAATGCTGGTTTTCGTAAACCTTATAATCACTCAACATCTCTATATAAAGTGATCTTATGGTGATATAAGATGCCAATCTAATGTTGATACATCTGGAACCTCCTGATCCATGTTGAGCACTCCTAAGGAAAAAGATGAAAAAGGTGCCAATGTGCCAACTGGTGCAGCAGTTGCGACACCTGTTCGCAAACGAACTTTGGAGCCCCAAAGATCTCCAGATGCTTCTCATGCTAAGAAGTCTGATAGTGAACCCGGGGTTGTGCCTAGCTCTTCAGAGACTTCAGCTGTTGATGGTCAACCCGATCAGCCCAAGAAGATCCCAAAGATCATGGCGGGAGGTTTGACAGACCGTCAGGCTGGTTCTTTGGGGGGACCTTAAATCATAATAGGGTATGTTTTTTAAGCTTTTCCAGGCCCTACAATGTTATAGGCATGCAGTACACTTGCATACTATGATAATCATATGCATTTGTTTGTTTTAAAATGGAATGACCCTATGAAGAGTTTAGACATAGCAGTACTGATTTGCCATGTATAAATCATTGATGGGTTTTACCATTTCTTCGATCATTTAAAGCCATATTACATATATATGATTATAATCATAGTACTATATATAACTATTCCATGTGGAATCCCTGGAACCCTGAAGTTCAAGTTGCGGAGAGCGGCAAAGGCTAGGGTGGACAGAATGGTCAAACCCCATGGATCTCGCACATGGCTTAATGTCCCTGAATGGTTGCGTGCCGAGTGGAAGTCTGGAAACAAAGATGAGATTGCAGATGTTCTTTGCAACTGCAATTTCCAGAAGGATACCAATGGTTTGGCGGGATGTTGGTTTAAGGCATCAATGTTTTTTTATGCTCAGTGATTGTTCAACAAATGGGTTTATACCAACGAAAGAAATTTAAACATATTGTATCGATCATTCTATATATATATATATGTGTGTGTGAATGGTTACAATCATATATATATATATCAATTATATCACCTGTACGCAGGACAACTTCATCGCGACCATGCAAGTCTTGGTGACCAAAAAGCAGAAGGTCATGGTGAAGAAACAGGAGGGCTGGTACTCAGCCGATGAAATGAAAGCCGATTTGGCGTGGAGTGCGTAGGGATCTCAATTATGTTAAGGCACCATTCATTCATACGCATGCTAGACGAGATTCAACTCTGGCTTGGGACTTGTAAAGATCCTATGGGTCTTAACCAACTGCACAGCTGAGGTCCAAGGTCAAAGGCGCAATTGCCAAGTGTGAAGCTATGGGTGATAGCCATGTGAGGCCGGCACAAACCAAAACCATCTTTGATTTTATGGTTGTGGGTGTATGTCTTCTGCATATTGATTTTTCCATCTATATATAATTACAATTGGGTATAATCATCCAACGGATTATGTTCATCAACATGTATCATACTGAATTACCAGCATCAAATAATGAGCATAAAACCATTGGTAAACTGAAGCGGTATGTACTGCAGTGTCACTTAGCCTGTCGCAGGCGCAATGCCTATGATGGTGTTCAGGAGTACTGGGTGACTGTTCGAGAATCTGGTGAGCGCACCACAGAGACCAGCTACGAAGAGCATCACCAGAAAACCGCCAAGGCCCCCCACTGAACCATTGATGGCTTTAGATCCCAGCTTGAACTCTATGAAGATTTCCTTGCGGCAGGCTTCAGAGGACCCCAAGTTCAACATGCAGGGAGATCGCTTCGCTGACTTGGCTTTGGTTGACAAGCGTGCGGAGTCTGAAGCTAATCTTGCTAAGGATGACCCAAACTCTGACCGTTATGCGCAGGATTGGTCCTGTAAAAACTTGGGTTGGTATATATGTATGGTGGTTGATCCTATTTGTCGCATTTTATCCCTGTGTTTCTCAACTTGCTTTTGCTGTAAAGGAGTGTAATTCATCAATGGTTTATCAAATGGTCATTCAACATTATGATTTATCATAATGTGATGCTGTATTGAGAGCCCATATCATTTATAATCCTTTATATATGCATGATGAAACTTGAAACTCCAGAAAACCCATCTTGGCCCCTGCAAGGTTCAGAATGATCTCAGGCGATTCCTCGATTCAATCATGTCTAAATCGGGGAAGTTACGGAGCCTGGTTCGGGAGCTCAAGAACAACTACACGAAAGATGCTGCTGCGTGTCAGTAGCTTGCTTCAATATTCACACACCAGATCTTAAGGAAAATGCATCAATGAAACATATATATAACGATTATATATATATATATCTTATATATGACTACAATCTCATGCTTGGGAACCAGGTCGAATATAACCATGATTTGGATGGTTCAATGCAATCTGATGCCCAGGTGCCTTCCAGCCTTGGAGGTCGCCATCAAGGATGTGGATGGTGCGTTTGATTCCTGCAACGAAGCTTGGGCCCGTGGGGAAGCTGACAAGTTCAGGTCCAACGAGTTACTTGTTTGAAGTACTGTCACTGTTCATCCTGAAAACTAACAAATGTTTTTTTTTTCATTGTGAGATCCAAACAAGTGTACCGAATCTTGGAATGGTTTACCATTTAACTTCCAGACCCTGGTGTTTTGTGAACACGTGAGGTTCATGAAAATGGCAGAGGAACGAATGAAGAAGGCAACATTCCTGTGCCAACCTCAAATCATGTTCATGTATCTGGTGAAGATCAAATCTAGATTGCATCATTGATAAAGATTATATGTAGTATACCATCTCTTTGTTTCTGTGATTTTCTATTGAACCAGTTTCCCACATGATACAGTGGATGCTCAATGACCTTATCCACAGGTGTAGCAAAGCTTTGGCCGTGGAAAACAAAGTGAGGAGCCCACGAGTTTGTGGTTTGCAGTTTCCATCATGCATTGGATATCATTGGATGATATTGCTCATCCCTGTCTAAAACACATAGATTTCAATCATAATCATGCATCTGATATAGCTGTAAGGGCTGCATGGGTGCACGCACGCATGGAACCGGATTCATCAAAACAAACAGTCATGATAATTCTTGATAATGTTATTGTTAACTTATTCAATTGCACCCTGCACTTTGATCAATGCATCCATGCAGGAACGCGAAGCGCTACTACACCAAAGACAAGACTTCTGGTCAGCCCGGAGGCTCTGCTGATGGCAAGTCAGCCAGCAGCAAGGCGCGAGCTAAGAAGCCAGTGAAGGCGAAGAAGGCCAAAAAAGAAAAGGCCTAATTCCAGTTAGCATATCTTGATAATTTTGATGGCTGAGTGGACCAAATCGATCCACCACGTGACACATGACCTGAAATGCTTAAGGGCTTTGCACCTACACACTGGCTTCAAGAAAGTATCTTAACATGTGTATGGTTTTGGTTAGATCGGTGCATCAATCAAAAATAAACCGGATACCATATTTTTTAAAAAAAAAAACAAGTTGAATATCCTTCCTTTACAAGTATCAGCATATCATATATGTTTGATGATCATCATTTGCCAGTGTGAGTGTGCAGCAGCCGTGTGTTTCAATTGGCCTCCAGGGGTTGTGGGGATAGAAAGCTTGAAGCAACATGCTCATCCCAAACCAGTCCTCTTTGCCGCCGATGCTTCCGGCTGATTGCAATGAACCTGGCAGCCAGGGTGCGAGTGCTGTCGGGGTGCATCATGGTGAAAAGGTTGCTGGTGATGATATACTCTAGTGGATCAATCTATTACATTGAATAGCGTTGAAGTGATTGCAGAAAGAAAGATGAAAAGATCATTTAAATTCAAGTCCATGGAAATCTCATTAGATAGGGTGGTGATGACTGGTGAACCCTGCATGCAGTAGACAAGTAGACATAGCTTAGTTGCATCGGTTTTTCCAAACATCTCCAGAGATTGCTTATCAACCAAAAACTCCATCCCAGAGCATCTATCAGAGATTTGGTGATTGTCTTAATACCCTCTGCCCATGCCAGGTCGGCCTGCTGGCAATGCGTTGCGAAGCTTCAGTGCTGATGTCGGCCAAGGAGTCCACACCTCAATGCCAGTTGGAACATGTTGGACTCACACTTGCTGGAAACCCTTGGAAACTATAGTTGTTTAATTTGTCATAAACCATTTCAAGATCAAGTCATGAACATTGCTTTCTGAACCGCAGCATCAATGGGTTTTTCAAAAAACACGCTATGAGTAATGATTTCCGGATGCCGTGTATTCGACCATGTCTTGTATATAGCTGATGCCATCGGGTAATGATGAAGATGACTGGCTAGTCGAGTTGATATCCTCCCATCGGAATGTTTTTTGACCGCAACTGCTTCGTGCCCATTCCTTTTCTTTGTTTTTTGTACTTGCCCCCATGTTGGTCGACTGGTTTAGTTTATTATCAATTTAGTATTCGCGCATGCATGTATATAAGAAAGATGTCTATAATTTTAATTGGATATATAAAACAAATATGTTTTTGATGATCACATGTCATATCCCATTCCCTCAACCCTTTTGAAAGCTGACAAGGATGATGCATATCCTTTTCCATGGACAACATCATCCAATGTTCAGACTGTAGATGGTGCCTCCAATCCCACACCAGAAACTGGCAAACGAAAAATCGATCACTGCCACACCACTGCTGTGAATCACAAGGGCCCCACTTTGTGGACTCGACGTTTGTCGGACTACATGGACCGCTATCCCAACATGAAGGATCTCCACAAACGAATTGATGATTTGTACCCAGAACAAATTGTGTTTCATCTACCACACGTGGATGCCTTATCTGGAAATGTTTTGCGGCACTCAATCGCTATATTGGAAGACTTGATCGCGGCAGAGTCGCCGGTCATGTTTAAGGTGGGATTTACACATAATCCCGTGTGGCGTTGGGACAATGCCATCTACGGCTACTCCACTAGTCGAGAACGATGGAGTAAAATGGTTGTGGTGCACATCTCCCCTGAACGACATGGACCGGCCATGCTAGAAGCGGCCCTCATCGAAAAATTTCAAAGTGCCTTACATGAACCAAAACAGTAGCATGTTTTTTTTGGGGGTGGTGCTAGTGCCCCGTGACCATGAACCGGAAACAACCTTTAACCCCCAGTGTGTCCAAGGTACGTATGGATGCAAGAACGAAAAACGTGGGGGCGATACGTGCAATGGCGAATCCTCAGAGTGGCAGCTCTACATGGTCTATTTTGTATATAGGTCTTTTAAGTTTCCACCACCTGCAAAACAGCGTGTGTAAGAAGTTTGCCCTGCGATGCTTTTTGGCATCTTGGAAAGGGAGAAAGGCCAAAAACATCTAAGCCCAATAGCGGTTTGGAACCTTGTGCAAAAAATGGAAAAATCACAAACTTTCTTCGTTTGACTCTCTCCCCTGCGTAACCCAAAACCAACCTCTATTAAAATCCTTGGATGTCCAACGGAGATCCAAACACAACCCAGCGATAGTAGTGTTATCATTATATATTATTGATATATATAGTTGCAACTATATGTGCAATTGTATCCTGTGGTTGCACATGCCCATTTAGCTCTGATATGCATGGTGCCCGTGCCAAGTACGCGCATCTTGATGAATTATTTTGTGCTGTGCTGCCCGCTTCGCCGAGGCATCCTGCGCTGCTGTGGTGAGGGCGGCGAAAGGGTTTGTACAGGATGTTGGTGAAACAGCTGCGTCGCGGTCAGGTGGCCTCTTGCAGCTAGCCCAAAGGGGTGATTCACAAGCTGAGCGAGATTGCCATCGCCTAATGGTTGGTCAGTATCAGTTATCCTTGCCCGTGCATCAAACGACTCTCAAGATACAAGCTGGTCCAGTTCCTGTTTTGCGTTTGAAGGATTGGGCACAGTTTCTGATCAATGGGAATCACAGCCACATTCTGGTCGGTCTAGTGCGTCCAGATTGGCGCCGGGAAGAAGCCATTTTGGATAGCTTCTGGAAACGCTTTCGCTCTCAGTTTCCAGGTCACCCAATATTTCAAGAAGCCGATCAGAATAAACTGCAACTGTGCAAGACGTACCCGATGTTGTTCCACGGAGATGAAGGTCGTGGAAGGAAGCATGCTGCTTATTTAGTGATGAATTTTCATTCAATTTTGGGCCGTGGAATCGGCAGAAGCCACAGGCAGAAACCCATTCCTTGGCTCAAAATGCTGCCGAATTACCATGGATCTTCGCTGACAACACGTTTTCTTTACACGGCTTTACCAAAGACGTTGTACTCGGGGTGCAATGAGCAAGTTTTTGCAGACATCCTGGACTTTGCAGCGAAAGACATCCAGCATATGTTTTTTGAAGGCGTGGTTGACGAAGTTGCCAACCGGGGCAAGTTTCACATGTGTGTGATCAATGTCACAGGGGACTGGCCATGGCTAGTTGACGCTGGTTCTTTAGCAAGGAGCTTCCGGAATGTTCAAAAACACAAAACTCAATCCAGACCTGGCATTGGCGTGTGTCACTTATGCGCTGCGGGTCGGCCTGGATATGATTTCGAGCAAATCAACACTTTGCAGCCGACTTGGCTGGAGACCATGCATGCCTTGTCCCCATTTGCTGATGATTCAAGCCCTTCGCCTTTCTTCCACATCCCGCACATCCAAGGGGAAGTGGGTGCATTATTTCAATTCGATGTGTTTCACACATGCCACCTTGGCGTGTGCAAGGCCTTTCTAGGAAGCGCCTTGGCGCTGCTGTCAGAGGCTGAAGCTGGTACAAACTCTGATGTTCGCTTCCAAACACTTACAGACAAATACTTGTCCTGGTGTCGCGAAGCAAAGAGGCGGCCATGGGTCACCAAATTGACGAGAGATCTCATTGGATGGCCAGCCTCCACATCATTCCCCAACGGTACTTGGCATAAAGGAGATTTGAGTACAACGTTGATGTTGTTTGTGCAAGTTCAATTTGAACGATATGGCGACTCTTGGTCGCCCATGCTCCAAGAAGCCGGAGCAGCGTGTGTCTCTTTGAACATGTTCTTACAAAAGCTGTACGCGGAGGATGTGTGGGTGACGCCGCGTGCTGCTAGACAGATTTTGGACCATGGTTTTGATTTTTTGGTGCGCTACGTGCGTCTTGCCCGGATGGCACATCAACAAGGCCTTTTGTTGTGGGTGCTGCAACCCAAGCTGCACGCTTTCCACCACTTGATCTTTCAGATGCGCCCTACGTCCAGCAATGCATTGGTGATTAACATTGTGTGCTTCGGTACACAGCAAGACGAAGACTTCATATCAAAACCTAGCCGTCTCAGCCGAAGAGTTTCACCCAAACCGATTTCTGCATGTGAACGCGTTGTCCAGCGGTACCTGCAAGCTGCCTTTGCGCAGTGGGTCAAGCAAGGGTACATAACACAGCCAAAGCCTGGAGCGGTTTGACTTATAAGCATATATTATATATTGAACTTGAGCATCCTAGGCGAAGTGCATCGATTTTTCCAGCATTGCACACACGTGAATATTGTTGGTCTATATATATACCTATTTTTTCACACATATCGCTGGGTTGTGCGGATGAACATTGATGGTTTATACTATATGTTTTACTTAACTAATCTTAACTACAGTGTGGCTCCAGGCTGAGGCATGCACCATCCAGCCAGCACATGGTCTCCGCAACTTTGAGCAGGAAAACATCACATCTGTGTAGTGGGCGGGTGACCCCAGAATGTCAAAACCCTGGTTTTAGTTTTCAAACCCTGGGTCTCAGAACAAACCCTGCGAATTTCAAAGGTCTGGTAGGACAAGGTACTTTAAGAAGGACAAAGACGATCAGCCGCGATCAACCATGGGATGTAGGGACACACACTGTAAAAAAAACCATGTACTGTCTGAGGATGTGGATGGCGGGATAACATCTTCCTAATAAGGTCCTAATACATCAGCGCATTTCTGGGTCGGATCTTCCTACTACATGAAAAACATGTCCCTATCTAACCAAATTTGAAGAGATCCAAGACGAAATGATGTTCTTTTTGGGGGATGGGGGGATGGGGGGAGGGGAAATTGATGGAAGGGCTTCGGGAGATATCGCATTCAAAAACTGGCTCTGAGATGTTCTGAGGCATTGTCTTCCGGTCAAAGGAGGAGACCCAGGACGCCAACCTGGAATCTCAAATAATCATCTATGAATATATAATAAAGCTGTAGAAATGTGCACTGTGGACGGATATATATTTGAATTAAATCGTAGATTAATATCTATTCAATAATCTATTTAATTTAATCAATATATAATTAAATCGTCAATGAAGCTGTAGAAATGTGCACTGTGGACAGATAGACCCTCAACAGCTTCCATCATTTGCTATCCTAATCATAGGCCGTGGATGGCCGTGGGTCAAAGTCTTCAGACTCGCTGGGAATGAAGCTACTGCTGCGAGGTTCCTGGGAGATCTGATGAGTTGATGCTGTCCCAAGGGCTGGAAAAAGTGAATTGGATGTTGCATGTCTATTTCTCTGGGGCCACCGCCTTAAGCTCTTCATAAGCTCTTCAAACTAAAGAAAAATGTGCAATTTGCCTATTCTAACCTAATTTCTTGATGGTTTTCTTGACATCTTCCTCGGCTTCCGGGTTGGCTTCAAAACCAAGAAACCAGCCAGCCATGGAGGCGACAGGGCCCAGAAAGGGGCCCATGAGCTTCAAGGTGCGATTGCTGGTCATGAAGGATGCGTTAAATGGAATGAAGGGTAAAAGCCTGGCAGCTTGGCTGGTCTCGATGTTTGGTCCTCCATGATTTGCTTGTATTCATATTATTTCTTCCGTTCTCAAGGTTTTCTTGAGTCTCATGACAATGTACAAAATGTGTGATCTCATTCAAAACGATTGGCTTGGTGAGGTTGGGGGGACCCCTCAAATCAAGCACCATGAAATGCGGTCTGTTCCCCACATGTTGGTCACACCCGCTCCGAGCAACAAACATCAACAAACTATACCTCCGATCCTGCTGGCCACTGGTGGTAGTGCTTCCACAGCCAAACGAGCTGCGAAAAAGCCCTGCGCCGCAGTGACCGCGAAGCGGCTGAAATCTCCTGCCGCCAGGAGGATGGCAGCCGCGCGATTCCTTCGCGCAGGGGGGAGTACCATCTGCGGCCCTTCAAATAAAGAAATCTGATGACTAAGACAAGATAAGGCAAGGGTTTCTGGGGGGTAGGAAAGATTGAAAAATTGGGGGGATGGGAGTATACCAAAATTCATGCATAGAAGCGCACAGAAGAATCCAACTGACAAGCTATTGTTTCTTCTCATAAGAGCCCTTTCATGGCTAGGGCAGTGATGGGCAAACAGGGGATCATACGGCCAGGCCCGTAAACGGTGACCAGGCATCGATGCCTGGTCCGAGTTGTCTGAGTCGATGCATCTCTTTGTACGTGTCAAAATATGATTTTGGTGACGGACAGGGAGTGCAAGGGCCATAACGATAGTTAAATACATGTTATACACTGGGTGTATAAACCAACCAACTGGGGCCTCACCTTGTAGGTACTGTACACGATGGGACTTGCTTGGCGGTATCTCTACATCGGCTGAATTGGCCCCCAAGAATACAACCATGGTCCACTTTGGGGGAAATCCCGGTGATTGGAGTAGTTCCTGCAACAGCCATACCAATCTCAACCAATCTCAATCAACTGTTCTATCCTCCGGTAATCACAAATGGCAATGGGAAACCCCGTCCAAATGCATCTAAATGCAATGTTCAACGGGAAAATCATCATCTATATAAATGGAAGTCTTAATGGGAAAATCATCTATAAATGGACATTTTCACGGAACAAGTCACCTAAAAATAGGTATGTAGATATCTATAAGTGGTGGATTTTCCAGATAGCCATGCTTGATGATACCGGCGGCCCCTGTCTCAGCGTCCGCCCATGTGCAGCGCAGCGTAAAGCTTGCGGCCGCAATCTGCTCGAGACCCGCTGGGCCCAATGGCTGGGAGCCAGAAACCTGGTGCGGGGCTAACCAGATCTACAGGCACCCCATAGGTCGAGAATGGTCGAGATATACATGCTAAAAATAATGTGGTTATTATACATAAATAAGATATCCACTTATAGCTAGAACTGCAGCTCCTGGTTAGGAACCCGAATTCCAGGCATTCCCAAATATATTATATATTCCCATCAGAAAAGAAAGAAAACCGACATGTGTCTGAATGTGTCAAAAAGTGTCTGACTGGAAACTGGCTTCCGTATTCCCGTTTTTGACTGCAATTGTGACCAACTAAAAGGAATTTGTTTTTTTAATGGGGCGATCTGTCAACATCTATCAACACATCTTGCAGCGGAAGCAACCAGAGAATGGAACAAGCACTGAAGACGGCGAAGACCAGCTCACGCAAGCGGTTTCGAAAGCCCAACGCCTCGAAAAAGTTCATCGGAGGCACATCCAGCCGACTTAATGGCTCATCCCATTTAGATCCATTGAGTAGGTTGTGATCAGTTGTGATCCTAGTTGTAAGATGTTATAAGTGGATGAACCCTACTTATCCAACCTATAACCAGGAAGTAACCTACTTAGTAAGTGGGATGAGCAATGAGCTCCTCTCCTGTGGCGAAAAAACGAAACAGCCGTCCAGTAGAATGACTTCTGACATCTTCTGACATATCTGGCAGCAAACTCCCAAAGTCCATGTCCGAAACTGAAACAAATTGATGCAATATCATGGTTCCTACCCTCTGGTAAACTAACATAACTATGGAAAATCACCATTTTTAATGGGTAAATCCACTATTTCTATGGCCATTTTCAATAGCTTTTTGTATGTTTACCAGAGGGTACCGTGTTTTTTTTTTTATGACTCCCATCCCATCAATTCCTTCGGTAAACCCAGAATGTCAGGTAGGAATTTCACCATGTTCATGGCTGATCTTTGGCGCCGAAAATATCGGTGTCACACACCAAGTCCTTCTGAAAATTGCCAGATCATCCTGTCCCCCTAGTATGAAACACCCCCATTCTATGGTCCCAAATATGTATATATATATATATTATTTTTTTTCATATATATATATATACATATATATACATATATATATATATCTGTGTGTGTGTGTTTTCATCCCCTTCATCCCCCATGGTTTCTGGGAGCCTTCAATATGGACACGGGAAGGGACTAGATCATACTTATACCGTAGCCCATTCATATTCCGTGCACATCCCACACTTATCACGATATTTCATCATATACCATCTGGCAAGCAAATTGGCAATGGACAAATCCACTTGTGGACAATATTGGTGATGACCACGGTAATTACCAGTATATTACCCTCTGGTAATTTAACATAGCTATTGAAAATGGCCATTCATAGTGGATTTTCCCATTAAAAATGGTGATTTTCCATAGCTATGTTAGTTTACCAGAGGGTATTTCCCATATATTCCTCCTATCATATTGAACATATTGTGTCCATAATCCATCGTTTTCCCTTCGATAACCCAATATCCCCTTTTTGGGACACCTGGACAGCTGCAGGGTAGACGTAGCCAAGCGCTGCTGCGGCACCAAAGATCAGGGCCAAGGTCCTGCTTTGGGAACGGTGGGATCCCTGGGGGTACCGCTTTTAATCATGTGTCACCAATGGCGAGGATGCGCGCTTAATTAAGCTATTTTCATCTATTTTCCAAGCTGTTCCATAGCAAATATACCAAGAAACAACATCAAAATATCAAGCGTTTCTTTTTAAAGGATGGGCCAGGATGGGTGGTATCGGTATGTTTCATTCGGCATCCAATGACCAAAGCACCGAGATCATCTCCCCATGGAGATGGCATCACATAGGTTGTCGAATTGCGCTTGTTCAAGGATGTTTACATCTAGGATCCAATTTTTTTGCAGCCCACAAGGCACCAACACAACTTTACTGAATTCCCAAGGAAATTGAATAATGAGATCCTGATCAGTAGCATCCTCGAATCCTAAAATATCCTAAAATAAGTCTCAAAGTGAGGTCCTGCTTGCTGCCAAGCAGCAAAAAAACGTCCAAGGTAGGATTCTTGATTGAAGTTGCAGTGCCCCCATGCATCGCTGTCCTTGAACCTGCAGGATGTGGGAAACAAGTCCAGATCTTGGTGATTTCCTCCGTGTGGTTGCCATTGGTCGACTGGCACCCTGGTAACACAGAAACAACAGGATGTGTATGATGTGTGACCTTCAACTGTTCGTGGACCTTGTTGGTTTTCGATCCGCACTCAAGTCGTCCCCAGTCCAGGCTCAGTTCGCCGAGCCTCTAAGATCGCGTCCACATCCAGCCTGGAGGTTGGCCACTGCCCAGGTGGTGGTCAAATTCATCCACCCTACTACTCTTTGTGAAGTGGATGCCCGACTACTATTAAAGACTTTGCACTTACTTCCAGTATCACCCAGTATCAAGGTGATATTTTCAGACCTATAATCTACAATCTATAACCATATTCATCCATATTTACCCTCTGGTGAACTAACATAGCTATAGAAAATCACCATTTTTAATGGGAAAACTCACTATTTCTATGGCCATTTTCAATAGCTTTTTGTATGTTCACCAGAGGGTATCTATATTTCAAATCCTCTCACTGGTGGCACCCTCCTGCGCAGTGCTCAGTTGCGACAGCCGCGTCTGTTCCCCATCTCCTCAGTTCGCTGCTCGGACCCCCATGAAATCGATTGAAATCGTCCCAAGAAAACCCCAGCATTCAACAAGAAGCGTTGGAACCACAAACATGTTGAGAAAACTATGGAATTACTTAAGGAGTGATCCCCTGACGAATGATTCCGTCATAGTTTCTGACATATCATCTGGAAGTAAATATATGGCATATATATATATTATTATATATATGTGTGTGTGCATATATATATAATATACGTATATATTCCGTCATTCCATGGTTTTTCCCTGGAAAATCCAGCTCCAACTCATTCCAACTCCACCTTCCCTTCCATTAATAAGCCCAGGCTCCCTGCCACCCGACCTGACAGGGCCATGTAACTTGGGATGTGTGGGATAATCATCAATCATCCCAAAATGATGTGTGATATATGGATGTCTGGGCAAGTCTCATTTATTCCAATATATATTCCAATATAATCAATATATCACCCCAAGAATGTCCAACATGCTTCAACTATGACTATGCTAATCTACCGTGGGAACATGCTTCGAGTATGTCAAAGGAAAATGCAGGATAATGAGCACTCAATGCTAAGGTGAATTGACCCCTAGAAAGAATGCAACATACAAACACAAACCGAAAGCAACATAAGCAACATGGTTCAAACAATCATTTAATAGAGATCATTCAACATCTTTTGGTCAATGTGGGAAGCCTATGAAACCGCAATGAACTGAGGCTATGTGCCGATGCATACATAATAAAGTATGACATGCATATACAGTATACATCAGTATACACACGAAGGCTGACACAACACACACACACACATGTCCTAAATGGTCCCAATGTATGCGCACATGTTGTGCACACCCAACTGCACCGATACCTACATACCAAATCCGGCCCGGCACAAATCATACAACATCATACAGCTATATCAGTTATATCCCATCAAATAGTTTTATCGTCTACCTAAGTGCCAATCCCCTTATCCAGAAAATCTGCCGGACAGTCCCAAGTGGCTCTGCGAGTGGCTCGAGGGGCTGCAAATGCTTGGTGGGCTGCAGCAAATAGCAGCCTAGCTCAGCAGGGAGATCCCCTGGGATCTGAGCTGGCAATATGACAATCTTCCATGATCTTCCATGATTTCAATCGTCCGAATATTGTTTATCTATGTTTATCTTTTGGTGCCACAGGAACGATCCTGAAGGTATCTGCTTGCTGTGTTCGACTACATCCCTCACACCCGGTTTACCAAGAGTGGGGCGATTCAAACCAATTGATGAACGTCCAGAATAGTAATGGGTCTATTCAGCAACGCAACCAAACCTAAATGCTCAACTCATCGCCGAGTGACGCAATGGCAGCTATCGCAGCCCATGGCCTTGTCGTCGGCGCCATGGTACAACAGCTTGAGCCGCGGGGCCACAGGCGCCCCAAGGAGTTCCATCCGTGTCCTGTGGTGGTTTCAAGTGGCTTCCTTGGTCCATCGATGAGTTTCCAGGCCTATCAGAAGCTTCAAACTTGAAATGAGATTTATGCGTTTGGGAGCCACCCATCGAATAACAGCTGAGTACCGAAAACAAAGTCGCGGTCCACTGGGTCGTGTGTTTGACCTATACACACTTGATGGGTGCTTAAATTTTGGTCCTTTCGAAATCTGCAAAACCCCTTGTGGTGATTTCACTCTGCCATCTCTGCCTCTTCCGGCCAAAAAAAACTGGGGGATGAGAAATGGACTCATGACACGCCCAAGAGTTTTTCTTGGCCGCAGCACTGCCATTCTTTGCAAGGCCAACGGCCAGGATCCCAGGGCACCTGCGCTGCAGAGATTCCTCCAACATCATCAATATCGCCAAATACTTGGCCACAAAGCTAGGTTTACTCATAGCAACTCCTATATGTGACCTATGACTGTCAGACCCGGCAGAAAATCTGTCAAACATATCTAATTTTTGATGGTGTTTACCATGTTTTACCTGTTCAACATAGGAAAATTGATTCATGTTCCCTTTATCAAATGTCCAAAGGGGATATATGTGTGTCATTGTTTTTCTCAGAATGGCGTATACTTCACATCCTTCACCAAAAGGCATCACACAATGATACCCTGAAAAAAACATGTTTATGAACAACTTATGGGGAACTTAGTAAACTAACATAGCTATTAGCTATGGAACATCACCATCTTTAAGTTCGGTAAATCAACTATTTCTATGGGCCATGTTCAATAGCTATGTTAGTCATTACCAGAGGGTAACCCATGATAAACTAATGATAAGCCATGGAAAGAATGGCTGGTAGCGCCTCATTACTCTCGAAGGCCCAGATGGTAGCAGAGGTTAGGGTACCGTCAACATCCAGCGGATGCGCCTGAGGCGAATGTTCCGAAAGGCCAGGTGATGGATCCCAAAATAAACAGCTAAAGATAGCGAAAGGATCTTTAATAGGGATATAATGGGGGCATCATATTCATAATACGGATATAATGTGTCCATGATCTCTAGGATCTCTTGGGACATAATGGATACAAAATAAATGATATAGTATGTCCACGCTTATCAGTCAGGTTGAAACATCGGTTGGTCCATATGGACAATTCATGTGACAATTCACATCATCTAAACTTTTTTTTCACTAATTATACTGAGGATTATCATGGATTTCGTCGAAGGAATATGTTGAAAGTCCCGCTGGCTAGCAAGTACGAAACAAAATGACTTTGACCGTGGGACCCAAACGTCATCCTAGAAGAACAATGATGTACAATACGCTGGTTCTTGAGGCTACTCAGACGCCGAATCGCAGCCCTACAACTGCAAACATCATTTGGGATATAAGAAGATACAAACTAGCGTTGAGACCTATGTAATTTACCCTCTGGTAAACTAACATAACTATGGAAAATCACCATTTTTAATGGGTAAATCCACTATAAATGGTCATTTTCCATAGCTATGTTAGTTTACCAGAGAGTAACACGATTTTACAATATCTTGCCTTTTGCTTATGTCTGGTTGCTGATCTGAGTTCAGGCTTCACTACTTCACTACTTGACTTGTGGGTGCAGTTCCACTTGACAAGTGGGTCTCTGGGCCCTAATTCATGCGGGTTACAACCATGGCTATAGTTAATATGGTAAGCTTATTATGAAAATGCCATACTATGCTTATTAAGTTATATAGTTAGTATACAACAATAAACTATGCCATACTATGCCCAATTTTGGCTTATTATGAAAATTGGGTATACCATGGTATACCAATATACACCGATGATTGGCATGATTAATAATGGCCCCCAGATGCTTAGTTAACGGTTTATGGCATTATTGCATTATGGCATTATTGTTTTCACACATCAAACTATCCATCCATAACCCAAAAAAAACTGCACCTCCAAAGTGATTTTGCCTATAACCCCCCCATGGTGATATGCTTTAAGCCATCATTTATTATCCATTCCCCACTACCCACGTGGCCCACGCCTGCCAACAGTTCATTGCAAGTTCCGGCGGCCCGGAGCCCAGGCCGATCGCCCGAACCTGTCGTCCACATTTCACTCTCCGGTGTTTCCACATATAGCTATGGAACATGGCCCGTCTATAGATTTTTTGCCTATCAAAATCTATCAAATATTGTATCTCTCATGGTGATGTTCCATAGTTTGCCGGAAAAAAAAAAAACATTGTAATTTTCCATAGCTCTGGTAGCTATGTTATGCTGATTTACTCCAGGGTATGTTGTTATTTTCTGGCGTAACCCATCGTAGCCTACGCTCATGGCCCTCAAGGGGAAATGATCCACGATGGATTTTCCATGCGTGTTGTTTACTGGGGAGTGACATTGTATTTACCCACCTTTTGGCCCTGCAAAATGAATATATATATGTCAAGAAATAATATAATAATAATAATAATAACAATGATGATGGTAATAATAATAGTAACAATAATAGTAACAATGATGATAATAATTAGAATAGTAATAATAATAGCAATAATAATAATAACAATGATGATGATAATCACAATAATAACAATGATGATGATAATAGTAATAGTAATAATAAATAATAATACTACTACTGCTAATAATAATAAATAATAATAATTATAATGACATAATAATAATATATAGATCCGCTACACTCGCTACAAATCAGCGGTTTTTCAGGGTGCCACCTGCCGCTCATTGCTGTGGTACCTGTTTGAGGGACGCCTATCGAATTCCAAGATATTTTTTCCGCTATCCAAATTCGATGGAAACACTTTCTCTGTATACCTTCTTTTTGGATCTTTTTGGCGTCATAGTCATTGGTTGACTTGGTGCATCCTTTGGAATTAGGAGATTCAACCAACTGAGAAGGACCAGATCTCCACGGTATTCCAATAGCTCCATTGGGCCAATCGTGGCCTTTTTTACATGTTCAACGCCTGACAATGGCGCTGATATGCGCTGATTCCTCATCAATGACATGAATTACTCTCTGGTATATTAACATAGACCCTGGCAGATAGCAGATAGGGGTTGGAAGACTAGTTTCCATTAAAAAATTGTGATTTTCAGGGTCTATGTTAATTTACCAGGGGGTACTTCATATACCAAGCACCATCATTTTACAGAACGGCCGAGACGTCCCAGTCCCCATTGAAGCTGAAAGGCAGCAGATCGGTAGGAGGCATGATGCGGCTGAACTCGTAGATGCGAACTGTGGATCCGATCTCCGAAGGATCTAAGAATCGAAGCGCCGTTGAAACCGATGTTTAAACTTCGTCATGTGTGAACACACACACACATATATATAATAATACATTTATATATCATGTCTGAAAATAATATTATAATATATATATATATATATATCATTTAAAACATCATGGTTTATCATCATTTGAAGTTGATATTGACACCTTGGATCCATCTTGGGCCATGAGGGCATACCGACCCATATCGAATCCTTGAGTCGGAATCGAACGATTCCTAAACCCATTCGTTGGAATGTTCGATCTTCTCAACGATATGTTTATCAATATCTTATCATATGTTATCAATATCTTATCAAGTCTATATCACATGATATCAAATTTATGATATATGTTATCCCTATAAAATGTGATCATATCTTTTATTCCCCATATTTAAATATATATATATATATTGAGTCTCTTTTTGTATCTTCCCATCATTTCCCATCCCTGGGTCCCGGGGATTCGGTGGTGCCGAGGTGCATCCACCAGAGCGTCTCAACGCACCGAAGCCAGGTCTCAGGTCTTTGCAGCTGCGCCATGGCTCCGAAGCATCCGATGAGATCTGCCGAGCCGTCACGTAACCTGATCTGAGAATGAGATCTGAGAATAGGAAACACTTATATATATATACACGTATATGTGAGATATACATCTATAATATCTAGCTATAGATATCTATAGTATCTATAGTATCTATAGTATACATCTATATCTGAGAATATGTTTAACACATTAATGTCACTGGAATCATGGTAAGGGAAGTCATCCCCTTTTATGGCCAAACATTTCAGGTTAGTGAATTATTATAATTTACCCAGATATATATGGGTTTGTCTGAAAATAGGGTATATTCCCAATTACATATAGCCATTTAATAGGGATAATGATCAGCAAAACCATTGAGTTTAGGGGTACACTATTTTCAGACACACCCACATATGGGTATGGATCAATACCTATTAATACCATTTTTAGTGGGATGAACATCCATAAATCCCAGCTAGTTTGATGTGAACTACAGGGGTACAAGGTTTTGACACACTGCCATATGTCACAAGAATTAAAAAGAGATGATAAAGGAGATGATAAATATAATATGTTGTATATGTTATAAATAGATACAGTACCGCCTCATATAGCCAATCGTTTCGGAACTGTTGGCCCATTTTATATATCTTTATTGTAACACGATAGGCACATGCAAACAAACTGGATACAGCCTGACCGCCAGGCAGGATCCGCAGGCACGGGAATTTCCCAGGGCCAAAGTTTGGGATATAGTTTCATCATGTTTCATCTCATTCCATGATTTCCATGCAATTTCAAATACTTCACAGAAATGACGTGTTTCATCATGTTTCATCATTAGGTCTTTGGATTCATTAGGTACCATCTGGTTATTTAACATAGCCATGGAAAATCACCATTTTTAATAGGTAAACCATGGTAAACCATCTATTTCTATGGGCCATCTATACCATGGCTATGTTAGTCATAACCAGAGGGTATCAGTAGATTCAGCAGGCCCAGGATGGCCCAGGACACCAAGCCATACAGACCTTAGCCACGCGACAGCCAGAAGCATCGCTGCCATGCGCTGAGCTGCGCTGAGGTGGTCAGCATGGCATTCCTCGCGCCGGAGGATAGGAGCAGCCTGGCAGCTCCAAGGAGGGTAAAGGTAAACATCATGAATCCAAAATAATCCAAATATGGCCCAGTATGCCTAAATATGGCCAAATTGCCAAATCTATGGTTTTTTGGTGCGTTTTTTAGGTCTAAACGTCAGAACATGAGCTATCCAGAACTGAAATCTCAGGTGATCACCACGAAGTGGAATAAAATCAATGACCGCAGGCAACGCCAAACCATACACTGGCTACATCTCACTTCTACACCCAACAAATCTGAAGATGCATGGGTCAGTTTATGGTATGTCCCCCCCCCCAAGCAGGATGGGCCTCCAGCTGCTGCTGCAAATGCTGGCAGCGAGCGTGCCGGCCACTGCAGCGGCGTCGTTGAACGCGTTGAATCGCAGAAAGCTTAGCAAATGGCCTTGGCGCTGCCATTGCTGCATTTGTGGCTGGGATCATATAGGATTTGGCGATGATTGGTTGGGTGGATGGTTTGAACAGCTTCTTCGATTCAAATTCGATGGCTGATTTGGCAAGTCAAAACCTGGCTTGGATTCGAGGCAGCTGGGAAGCTGGGATATTGATGTTCGGGCCATAGCAGCTATGGCAGCAGTCAAGCGGCAGTTTCTTCGCCACAAACCACACTCGCCTGGCCGTGAAAAGAGCTCGGGTAACGCTGGTTCAGACTGAGATCGCGATCTAAATCCATTCTTGGAATCTCAACCTGGTTGGTGGTTTTTCGCCACCCCTCTGAAAAATGATGGAGTTCGTCAGTTGGGATGAAAATCTTCCCAATATATGGAAAACATGTTCCAAAGCACCAACCAGCAGTCATATTGTCTGCACTTGGATCACTTGGTGCCCTTAAACCAGCAATGAACCCAATGAGTTGACCATAATCCCAGTTCTCCACCTGGATTTCGGTTCCTTTCCAAACATGTGCGGCTTCACCTAAGGCACTGCTAAGGATAGGACTGAATCCTTGGTTTGTGAGAGCTTCACCATCGGCGAATGGCGGAGAATCGGAGCACAATACACGGGGGTTTCCTAAATGATGGTATACATGGGGGTCCATCCCAATCATCCAACATTTTTGTCCTTTTTTTTTTAGTATTGACATCGTGTTGAACAGCAATTGTTTTAAGTGCTTCTCAGAGGGTCCATGGTTAAGGAAGATATCAACATGTCACTGGATTGGGTTAAGGGAAAATCTACAGGAAACCATGGTTTTTACCATCAAATATAGGGCTTTCCTGTAAATTTTCCCATAATCCAATTCTATGAACATGCCCTTAAAGGCAACACTAAAACTAAGATCATCTTCCCTCACTTCCTGGGTTTCGGCACTTGAGGCTTCCAAGCGCAAGCCATTGCTGGTCATTTCCTCGGTGAATGATGTCATCACCAGGATTCACTCCATGAAAGTTACGCTTGAAAACGGATGTGCCCTGAGTACAAGAAAGAAACTAGGCGTAACTAGGCGCTTTGCAAAGTGACAACCTGCCATAACCTGCTGCTGCCAAGTCTCTCCTAATAGCTTCCACACTTCTTCCCAATAATACCCCCTGCCCGCATCCCGCATCGCAGCAAAGCAAAGGTTGTCATCGGCATCACCTGCACGGAAAATGGCCAGAGAGCTTCGCCAGCGCCCTGCCATAGAACCTCAGAATGTCTGATTTCCCGCTGATGGAACATGTTGGAGGAACCTTTAGGGTCCTCATATGTCCTAATAGTTTGCGACCAGAAAAACGGAACGGATCCTTACGGGGGGTCCCGTGGTATCTGTCACAAACTCCCCCAGGAGGCAAAAACTCAGCAAGAAAGAATCGGATTGCAAAAGCTACCGCCGGACAGGGCTGGCTTAGGAGTACACCACAAGACACCCAAACAATATTGATGCCGGAGCATCACTGTAGCCATCAATTCGGGGAACAGATTGCCCCACCACAACGAAGCCTCACTCCCGTGTATCTTGCAGCAGCTTCCAGGTTTTCACATTTTTTTTCGCCAAAATTTCCAGGTGGCCAGGGATGAACACTCTTGTTCATGGCCAGCAAAAACACTCATGGCCAAGGAATCTGGTGTAAATTCGTGGCCAGAATTACGTCTTCAACTCACTCAGCTTAGAGTGTCCTGCTCAAAGACTGCCCGCCTCCGTCTTAAAACTGAAGGTTCCAAACGGCTCCAGACAGCGAGCATCGCACCCTCAAAAATGTTGTCGAAGTGTGAGCCGTGGCAACAACCCTAGTGGAAATTCTTTGACCGCTTCCATGCTGTGTCGGTTCGTGGTGGAATTCCATTCAAAAAGTAGCACAACCGGATGGATTTCATACACGGTTCACTAGCATCAGCGGAGAGATTGGGCCACTGCTCAACTTCTCAAGCTACAAAATGTCGACATGTTGCAATTAGCAACATGCCTGAAATCATGCGGTTCACTGGCCATCCTTTACTACCCCATGGTCCCATCTTTGCATATCTGTGAAAAACTACAATCGCAAGCCACTCCAGCGGGAGCTGCGCCGATTGGCTGGCTAGATTCTTGTTTTCGCCTGGAAGATTGGAAATCCTTTCAACCAAGAAGCGCAACCTCAAAGTCTCAGAAACAGTTTCTACTATGTCTACTCTGAAGCCAGTGTCCCGCCAGCTGTGCATGGCGGTTGCTGACGTCCGGTTGTCAAACTGCTGGTGCACATGCACGTGATATGCACGTGATTAATGTGGGTAATCCCTTGATGGGGAGGACATGAGCCCGAAACCAGCTCACTAGCATCGGTGCTTTCCCTTCTGTAAACTGCCACAGAGCTGCGGTTGAATGCCGGACCAGGTTTTGAGAAGACAACTGTTTTATGGCTTGGATACAAAGAGGATTTTGGTCAGTGGTGTGGAATTCTTGCAATGCTCTAACCAGCTATCATGACCCATAATCACAATCAATCATAATCATAATCCCTGCAACGACTTTTAAAATCTTTGAACATAATAATGGCTGGGGATGAGTGCTGAATTCCTGCACTGCGCTGAAAAGGCCCCAGCCCTTAACTCTGGACCGACAGGAAACTCCTACAGGGCATACGTGAGACACTCCTTAGCCAAGTGCAATTTTGGGCCCTTATCTCCTACGACTGGGTTTCAGTCCAGACGTGCAATTACCTCCAACTAGTGGCCAAGAGAAAATTGCGAGAAAAAAAGGATTGACAATTGGAGTTATATCAATTATGACTATCACATATCGTCACATATTATATATAGGGGTACTCCTGTTTACGGACAAACCCAAATGTGTTGAATTCACTTGATGCACTTGAAATTGAAAGACTCTCTGAGCCGACTCTGGATACTCTGACAGCACAAACCTTATTAAGTATGGAGAGTGCTGTCCAAGAGTCTTCCCGAGCGAACATGCGCGTCATCGCCATTGAAATTGCAATGACACGGGGCACGGGGAACCAACTATATAGTTGAGTTGTATTACACGCTCCGGCATGTTCTAGACTCTGTCTAGACTGTATAGACTCAGACTAAATTTAAACATCTAGATCACCTAGTTTTTAAACTAATCCCCTTTCAGGACCCACCAGGCCGGCTCATTGCTGCCTGGTGTGCTCAGCCCCATGATCTGAATCTCCACGGTCTGAGGATTGCGCGCTCTCTCCGGTAGGCCTGGTAGGCCTGGTTGCCCTCGACCCTGGCTCTTCGTCTTGGAAGCGTTGACGAGTAGCTGGACGTGGCACGGCAGCTGCAGCTGGATGTGCTGAAAACCTGCGCAGCAGTGAGGCATTTGGAGGTTCCAATGCTAAGGCCTGGATGGAGAGGGCCATCGCTTTGGGATCTCTCATTGCGTCTCTGTACTACGAGCCCAAAAGGCTTCGCATCTGGCTTGCTTCGAAATGTTCATAGAAGACCACCCCCACCACAAAGCCAACAAACCCGTCCCCAACCATCATATCTCCAATTAAGCGGCCGTAAATTGGAGGGTATATAAATCCCTCACATTGTATTCAGAGACATCCATGCGTCCAATATCATCGATTTCATATCTGCCAAAAAATCGTTGATATATACTAAATTGGATTCTGCACACTAGAAAATTCAATGGATACCCTCAAATCCCAAGGAACCTAAGCATGAAGCACCATGGCTGGCATGGCTGGAGACGATTTTTTTGTTGAAGCCCCTGGTGTTTTACCCCTCACCACCCAGTCATGTCACAGGCATTGGCTGCAGAGGACCTACTGGAGGAGTCTGGCCGCAGCTGCAGCCGCAGCGCCGAGCTAATCAACACCGAGGTCATATGCCATGGGGCAGCGACGCCAATGCAGGCACCTGCGCTGGGGTTAGGTGGTGGCACTTTGCTGGAGGTCAAATCTACCGGAAAAAACCACATGAATTTTAGCAATTATAGGGGCTTCCTGTGAATTGTCAGGCAAAACCAATTGGATGGTGGTTTTCAGCCCATCCCCGAAAAATATGAAAGTCATCCTAAGTACTGTAATTATTGTTGAAAGCCTTCGACGGTCGGACACATTTAAAACAACATTTCAAACCAGCAGCCACACAACATGGGCTTTGGTTTCATCCACATCATTCCTATCATCCCCATCATCCTCATCATCCTCATCATCCTCATCATCCTCATCATCCTTATCATCCTCCTTCTCCTCCTCATCATCGTCATCCTCATCCTCCTCATCATTCTCATCATTCTCATCATTCTCACCCCACCACCCCCATCATCCCCATCATCCCAATCATCCTCATCATCCTCATCCTCATCATCCTTATCCTCCATACATGAAGCTTAAAAACTAGCAACCAATGGGCGCATTTCAGTGGCATTATCATCAAATAAGTGCTGACTACTCTGAAATGGTACTCAATGAGCTATCTATTGCCCACCCGCGGAAAAAAAGGTCAGATCTTAAACTCCTTGAAGGTACCGATGGCCGCGTTGATGCTGATGGTGTTGATCAGTCTTCTTCCGTTGCACATGCTGACTCGCAGCACGTTCAAGCAATCCTGCCAGCAGTCACCACGGGCGAAAGCGCTAGTGCTGGAACCAAAAGAGGTCTCATCCATTTGCAGGGAATACCTCAGAGCCCGCATGGATCATCCATTCTGTTGGTAGGATCAGTAGGATCTGGTAGATTCTGGTAGATTCTGCATATTTTGAGATATTTTGAGTGGTGAACTGATGAAGTGTCCCGTTTTGAACATCACCTGCCGGGGTCATCTCCAACGATACCATTTCAAGCTGTGTCAAATCACAATTTCTTCGGTGGAAGGACCTTGGAGCACCCAAATTTCCCGTGGCAAACAAAGGATCATGCTGACATTATTTTGGTTACCCTCTGGTTATTTAACATGGCTATTGAAAATGGCCATTGATAGTGGATTTTCCCATTAAAAATGGTGTTTTTCCATAGTTATGTTAATTTACCAGAGGGTAAGGTGAACCTGCCGATGACCACAACCATTCACCTTATTTATTTCACCTTCACCGACATCGGCATTTCCGACAGACATCATCAAACCCAGAAGATCCACTGTCGAAATATATTTTGAATGATCCACGGTGCTTCACTTTTTTCCAGTATACCGATACCCCAGAGATTCTATCAAGCTCAATATATGTTCCCATATATATATATGTGTGTGTTCCCAGTTCATGGGCCATGCTTACTGTAGATGCCCTGCACTAAATAAATGCTTGGCTTGCTAGGTCTACATTTACATGCCACCATTTATAATAGCAAGTGATTCAAGTTCCAAACATCCCCAAACTATCAAGTCCCAGTGATCTTCTAGCTATTCATCGTCGTTTACGTTCCCCAAAGATTTTAAATGATTTTCCCTAGGGGTTTATCCGGATTCAAATGGTTCTATACATCCTAATTATACCATTTAATCCATTGTGATATGTATATATATATATAATATATGATATCAGCATTTTTGATGGCTAAATCTCATCGTCGGTGGTTAAGTCACCATTCTTGCTGCTTAGATCTGCATGTTTGCTGGTCATTGCTGCACCATTTTTGGATGGTTAAGCCATGTTAAGCCACCATTCCTGCCGGTGAACTCCGCCGAGCCACGGGAGCCACGTCGGATTCGTTGATAAAATCGGAGTTGATGAGGGTCGGAGTTCTTGAAAAAAATTATCCATTAAGGGTTTGTCTAGGCAGGCTACAGCAAAAATCCTGTGTATATATATATTATATATACCCTCTGGTTATTTAACATAGCCATGGAAAATCACCATTTTTAATAGGTAAACCATCTATAAATGGGCCATTTCCCATGGCTATGTTAAATAACCAGAGGGTACATGGATCATCATGGATCAACATGGTCTGACCATGTCTTATCATCCATTTTCCCCGGTAAATTATGACCCAAATCGACATTTTTTTCGCCACTTTTCGCCATGGCTTGCGACTCGGCACTGGCGGCAGATGGAGCCGCAGGACTCCAAGGCTCGGCGCCAGGAGCTTGGCTCGGCAGTCATAGCGCAGTTGGAGGAGATGATGCTGGGCTGAAGGGAACGCAACAGGGCTGCTTGAAGGATGCGGATGCCTGGACGGGATGGACATTCTATGACATTCTATATGATATTCTATGATTCTACCATCAGAAAGGAATTTCACTGGGATTTTAGAGAAATTCAATAGTAGGAATATGTAGGAATAGTATAGAAGAATCAAAAATGGCCGGGGGAAATCGCCGAAATAAATGAGCATTTGAAAAGAACCATCATGGAAATGGAGATTTCCATTGTCATGCATTGCCATACTAAATTCGCATATTGGATCATATTAGTATCTAAATCTAAACACTGAAGAGCAAGCCCCAGATGAATCCAAATGATCTGATAGAACATGTGAAAATTCATTTGGGCTGCGGATGGCTGTGGTTTTACCAAATTCTATCTTTCGTTGGAGGTGCTATACATGATTTGTTCAATTAATATCAATTAATTATGTTTCCATTTTTTCACAGAAAGGCATTTTCATGATTTCAGATAGGTTGCTGTGTACGTATCTATGGCATTTCCATGGATACCTTCAATGTATGGCGGTTTCACCCATGAAAGAATGAATGTCACCTGACAATCATCAACACACCCTCAGTGCTGCACCACATATTTCAGACCACCCACCAGTTCAGAATCTGCAGGAAAAAACCGAAGCGTGGCCATCGTGGCCTGTGGTCCACTTAAGCTTTGGAAATATGATTAATGTTGATGACATATTTGTCAAAACTCCGTCTTGAAGATACAAAAACAATGACTGATGGAATGCATCAGTAAGCTATGGAGACTGCATTTTTATTGGGTCTCGTCATGAGACCGCAGTGTTGTCAGCCACAAAGGTCAGACATCACAGACCGCATCCCTTTTTAGGGGGACCAAGCTGCCGCTGCCTCCCTTCCAGGTGTCAACTCTGATGGCTGCATTCATCGCAGTGTTGTAAGAAATGATGTTCGTCTGCAGGTGCCTCAGTTTTGCTGAGCTGAGAGCTGTCAGAGTTCGAAAAAACGATTTTTGCTGGGATCATGGTCCCAATTTTTGGGTCGAACATACCACAAAAATTTGAAAAAAAAAGCCGGCCAAATCTAGTCTTCCCCCAGCAAAAATCTCACAAAGTTACGAAGTTGATCCCCAAAAAAAGTTTGAGGGCTTCGCCCTGAGCTACCTACTATAGGTGTAGCAACTCTGGAAGTTATCAGATAAGCTTGCAGGACACCATTGTTCATCATATGTCATCATGTTTTTTGTATTAAGCTACTCTGGCAAAGACAACCCCCACCTTTGCCTTTGATGGGGGAAAAAAGTGAAATCATCTGTAAACGGAGGGGTTGTACATTGTCATATTTGATTTCTACAGGTTACTGTGTCCTCTGTTATCTCTAACGGTCAGAGGGGCTGATCTTCAGCAGCGTGCAATATGTCTATAGCTCTCAGCCAGCAATGTCGCTTGCCTCAGGGGTGTCCGGGGATTTGTGCAAAATTGGACTTGAGTTCCCCCGCCTATTCCATCCTCTCCCTACCTTTGGTCTCAAGATACCACCAAACAAATAAAATAATCAAGGGAATGTACCAGGAATGATATGTTTGATACCAAAAACTAGGTGTTTGACAGTTGCCATCTCTCAGATGATATCGGCCATGCGGATTGCTCCATCTCCTTCAGTCTGATCTCTGCTCCAGTGCGCTTTGGTGTGTTTGATGTTTGGTGTTGTGTGTGTGCGTGTGCTGTTCATTCATTTTTCCCCCCTTCACGAACTTCCATTTATTTTTTAAAATGTAGTTTTGATTTTAATGAATGTTGCCCCCCAGGTTGGATACACAGCACAAACACCAGGAAAAAACACAAACCAATCAATATGAATCATGTGTTTTTTTGCACCAATCGCCCATCGTTTTCCCAACCCCCAGGGATCCCAAGGTACTTACGGCACTCAGTACGGTGCCGTATGATGCAATGTCCCTGGCGAGAGCGCTTTGCGGCATCTCCAAGGCCAAGTGGATGCAGTGCTGCCAACGCCCGGACCTTTCCTTTCTGCGCAACTCTTGGGACGTTGGGATACCTGGTAAATGACTAACATAGCTATGGTATAGATGGCCCATGGAAATAGTTGATTTACCTATTAAATTAAAGATGGTGATTTTCCATGGTGATGTTAAATTACCAGAGGGCATGGGGGAGTTTCCAAGGGGACTTGGAAGGGAATTTACGGAATTGACATGAATTTATGAACTAATTCCACTAATTGAAGCGCTGAGGAATGGGTGACCAACGGGGAGAAACTGGGGAAATTGTGAACTATATAATTCAACGGAAATTGAACTCAACAGCTGAGGGGGACAGGAGTTTACTAACCATGGGGGGGAAAATGGTGACACAGGCTCAATGTGAAACCATATGAAACCCCAACCTGGCCAGGAAAACAAGGTGAACACTTGTGAATGTTGCCGAAGGACTCGTGGCTCTTTGCTGCCTGGCTTCCAGCAAAGAGATCCCTGCATTGAACAGTAGAGTGTCACATTGCACCGAATTTAAATGCAACTTTTGGATCTCGGCAAGTCCAGAATGCCAAGTGGACTGTTGAGCAAATTCGCGGATCCGGGCTGTACCTCTGTGTCTGGTTGGGAAGGTGCAAAAACAACATCTAAAACTGTATGGATCTATGTACTGTACCTATCATCTGCATACATACACAATCACATATATATATATATAATCTTTAAATCAAGTAATATCATCCAAGATCGCTTGGAGTGGCCCAGTCCTGTCCCAAGACTTCAAAAACGCCGGGTTTTGGGCACTGTTGCTGTTGCTCCCTTTTGAGATCAAGGAAGTACATGGAAGTACTGCATTGTTGGTAGTTCTGAACCATTTTTCAACTCATCTGAACAAATATGAAACATATATAAAATCATATATATATATATAAAATAATAGCAACATATGCTCATTGAGGATCATCATCCCAAAATATTCCAAATATTGGAACATCTTTGAGACCCACCAAGCACTGAGCCGCAGCCGGGGCACTTTTTCCCACCAGCGACTTTCCGGACATCGCCGGGCTTGGCCGCCCGGGCACATATCATCCGCCCAGCAACCACTCCTGGGGATCAAAGGGGGGACACGTAAAAAAGAAGAAAAGTCACAAAAAGCCGCTGAACATCCACAAAAATCCACAAAATAACAAACATATCACTGGTAAGGGCCCCTAGGGCCCCCCCAACCAAACTGGATTCGGTCATACAAGGGTGTATCTTGTGGATTGTCTCCTGGATCAACGCCACCGATTCCGCGTTTCTGTCTGCACAGAACCATGGCACTGCTGCGCCACCGCCAAAGCCGGCATGGCTGGCAGTATCTAGATGTTTTTTCCGCGAATGATGTGTACCGGATTATGAACAAACTCACGTTCAAAACTTGGCCATTTGTCAAGTCCCACTCTATAAGCAACTGATGGATCGAATAGCCGGGGGAGGAATGTCTTCCCAATCTCTGGCGTAAAAATGCGTAAAAGTCACTAGGTTTGCCCCAAAGACCATTGATTCTGCAAGCTTCAGAATAGAAACTAGACGACGGATGGCCTGAGAGCGTAGAGGATCAAAGTTTCTCAGGTGAATATCAACTCTGATGTTTAGAATGATAATGTTGAAAGGAATGTGCTTAAAGAAGTGAAATTCAAAAGAGAACCTGTGTGAATGAGATATATAAGATGGTCGGAAAATAATGAACACTAAAGAAAAGATGGAGAAGGCATGAAACAAAAGAATAACACGCAAAGCGGTCGCTGTTACACACAGACGCTCGTACACACAGGCACAAACACACACACACACACAGCACGCACGCACACACACACACACACGCCTTTACACGCAGCCGCTTTTACAGATATGTTTTTACACACAAACGCCTTTACACACAGAAGTTTTTATACACAGAAGTCCTTACACACAAAGGCCTTTACACACAGAAGTTTTTACACACAGAAGTTTTTACACAAAATAGCAAATGTTAGGCAAATGTTTCTCATTTTGTTCGTAAGGGTCGCATTTTCGTGACTCGTGGCCATCGCCCGCCTTAAGAGAGAAGAGAAGTTAGGAGAGATGTGAAGATGTAAGGCGTGACGTAAGATATGAATATGTAAGGTTTGAAGATGCAAAATGTGAAGATGTGAACATGTAAGATGTAGAGATATAAGATGTAAAAATGTAAGATGTGCAAACGCACAGTAAAATGTAAAGATATGTATATAAAGATATGTAAAGATATGTAAACATATGTAAAGATATGTACAGATATGTAAAGATATTAGATCTAGATCTTGCCTCCTCTTTTTAGAAGAACCCTAAGCTCCGACGCTCTCGGGGAAAAAAGTTGGGATCCTAACCTACTACTGTCCAAGATACCTCCCGAAGTAGAATTCAAAATGAGGTCATTCAACAACAACAACCGACCAATGATTTTGCAACCCCAACTTTGAAACATGCAACCTAATACGAAAAAATGGCCGAAAGTACCATACATCCATCCATCCAACCCTGGCATCCTGCCATTAACATATTCAACTGCGAGTAAAATGGATTGTGTTAGGTTGGGCATCTGAACCACTTCTGGGAAAATTCAGTTGTGCAAATCAAGGATGGAATCCCAAGCTTTTTTGCTGCAGGAAATCATCGACCCAGATACGAGGTTTGAGATGGGAAGCACGAGAAAGCAGCAGTCTGCAAACAAACCCATCGTAGATATTCGCAGATCACCTCTGGTTAATCACGGATACCAACAAAAACCGGTTCTGAACCATTCATATCATTCATTCGAGCTTGTTCGTGCATAACCACATTTATGGCACATAATGATCATTGATACCCTCTGGTAATTTAACAGTTTGCTATTGGAAATGACCATAGAAATAGTGGATTTTCCCATTGAACATGGTGGATCTTTCCATAGCTATGTCTATGTTACCAGAGGGTAATCTAAACAGCTGATCAGGGTGAGGCCGCCTGGTCGTGATGTGATGTGAATCTTTGTTTATAAACCCCTTAAATCCATGAACAATCATGTTACCCGCCAGTAAATTAACATGGACCCTGCCAGATATTAGGGAACATATGGGAACATAAGTTCAATTTCCACATGTGTCCGAACATGTTTTCACTCAACATGGGCGATTTTTGGGATCGAATCCTTTTTTTTTCAACCAGATCTCCCGTAGAGCCTCGCAGCTTTTCGAGCCGCTCAACTTCTCGGGATGCGCCGCATTGCGCCGCGTGAGAGATGAAGGGGGGGGGGTCTGTTTTTATGGCTGAAATACATCTGGTAAACTAAGAGTTTGCTATAGAAAATCACCATGTTGATAGGTAAATCAATGATTTGCATGAGCAAGTTTCAATAGCTGCGGAAAAAAATGCCAGAGGGTATATTCAAGATTTTTGTTGGGGATATCCACGTGTATGGGGGGAATATCCCGATATCATTTGTGCGTTTAGGAGGCCGCAAAGAACTACATTATCTTGTTTGAGACAGTTCTATATACCACATTGGCATGATATCAGTGAATTTATTTGTGACATTTTGTGACCTTATGTGAACTTGCATATAATTTCTGCAACCCTTCAGAGGATTTGTTTTTTTTTTTGAATGGCTGTTTTCATATTGTTTGCCATAATCCAGCCCCGCGATTGGTAGATTGCGGAAGCATATCAGTTACACAACTATATATTTTGAGATCATCATGGGGACGTTTCACGAGTTTGCATTGCCATGTTTGTTTACTGGAGGGGACCCAGTAAATGTAAGGTAAATGTTACACAAGTCTTACTCCGTTCACTTGATATTGCCAATGAAAATACAGTACACATTTCCTGTGAAAGTAAAACATGGTCGAGGAAAATCCGGGTGTTTTGAAAGTCCTCTAAGTACAAATTGATGAATACAAAGAAGGATTGTCCATCGAGGGCAAAACATGGCAGAAATCAAATCTTATTTACCGTATTTTACTGTGATAATGCTGTTAACATATCCGCATATTTGTATCTGGAAGACTTCCCTGGCTGGCGGCAGCAAAGAGTCTTGGGCTCCACCCCGTGAAACATCAAAGCATGATCCATATCTTTCCAGACGAGATTTGCCGTCTGGGAAAGCAACATTAAGACATCGTGCTGTGAAAAAAAGGTCACAGGCAACAACTGAGCAAGGCCCTGGAAATAACAGTGATCCCATGCGTACCCTCTGGTAAACTAACATAGCTATCGAAAATGGCCATTTATAGTGGATTTTACCATTAAAAATTGTGATTTTCCATAGCTATGTTAAATTACCAGAGGGTAAGTGCCAAGGAAACCATCAAAATCCAACAGATTCTGCCTGAAATGTGCTGAAATTCATCTGAAGCACACTAGCGTGGGCTAGTCGGCCAGCTCTGAAATGCCGGCGGAGCCATGGCATGAAGACAAAAATGATCAAGCTCATCCAGGCAAATCACTTTGGTTATGTTTGGGATGATTTCACCTCGTGAATGTGTGTATGTTTGTATACTTTTGTATATATATATATATGTGTGTGTGTGTGTTTAAAACTATGGGAAAACCCACGAAATCCCACGAAATCTGACGGTTGATCTACAATTTCCCTTAGTAAAACTGACATTTTGATACATTTTGGAGGGTATATAACCCCATATGTTCTACAGTTTTCCACCAAATTTTCATGCATTTTGGTGAGGTCCCGTCTCCCACCCATCCTAGGTCTGCAGGGTTGCCATGAGGCTCCACCGGATGCATTACACATGATATCTGTCACCTCCAGTCATGACTTATGAAAGTTTAATCCAAATTAATTGGGCTGGTATAGCTCCCGAATTTCTTGGGTGCTCATGGTTTTTCCTGTTTTAACTGGATATGAATGAATGGGCTATACGAATGGAATAACCCTTGGTCTAAGGCAATTTTTGTGGGGAACTTGGAGGATGGGGCTCTGATGGGAATCTTCAAATGGCGAGAAATATGGAGGTGACAGGACTCTGACATTAGCATGTCATCACCCCCAGCAGCCAGATGCCTGGAGAGGCACGCAGGGATTCACCGGGAGTCCTCTGTAGGCACAGCCGCTGGAAATGATGAGAACGTCATCCATCTGCACCCGTTGGGGCGTGTGTCCATCTGGCTGGCCAAGGGATCCCAAGTGAGGCTTCGTCATCTTTGAGCTACTGCAGGTCCAAGGGCCCAAAGAAGGAGCTACTCAAAAAAAAACAATAAAATTCGTAGTTCCTACCCAAGGAAAATTAGGATCACTCCGCAGTGAACAAATAAAGATACGAATGGAAAATGCCAACCCCATAAACCAGGAATGTCATTGCAGGATGCTTGGTTAAATAGGGATTTTACCTTGGCTAAGCCTCGCAGCCTTCGGACTTTGGCGGCGCTCAGAAGGTTTCATCCTCAATCGATTGAGGCAGTTGTTCTGGCACAGCACCTGCGCAGTGAACTTGGGAATGTGAGACCACTCTGGTTTCCTACAAAAAGGTCTGGGAGTTCACTGCTGGAAAGATGCGAGTCACAACTCCGAATCTATGACCCTCCAACTGTTTCGCTCAGGCAATCACAGATTTTCCGGTAACCCCATGGGTTGATTCTTTTTGGTTTTTAGCGTGCAAAAAGCTATGTGGTACCACCATCGGGTTGGCCCTTATCATCCCAGCAACTGAGAGGCGGGCTCAGGTCGACGTCAAACTCCTGGGCGCTGTTTTCCCTGCTGGAAACCAAGTTTGATGGTAAAACTCTCGGCAGACTTGATTCTTACAAGCAAATTTGGGTTTCAATAGTCTTGTGGCTATGTGGGTTCTAACGGGTTCTAATAGTTTATTAATATAGTTCACATGATTCGAACTGAACTGTGTTTATTGGATACATGATGTCGCATTCTTTTGAGTGACGAATCCCAACAGTTTGGTGATAATTTGTGTCCCAAAGGTTCTGTTCTTTCTTGAATCAAGCGAACTCCGGTATATCCCCATGCCGGTCGCATCTCCAAGTTCTATTTTTCACTTGTTTAAATCCCATTTTCCAAGATTCACATACAGAAAATTGGGGGCTCAAACTACGACCGGATTTTTCATGACACATATCCTTTTTTTGGTGGAGAACATTCGTCACTGCCCAAGGCTCCTCATCCTCCTCTTCCATTTCCTCGCCCAAGTCAGACAGATCATCGATCTCCATTTCCTACGCATGAAGCGTCGACCCAGTCGGAAACGCAAGCGTGCTAAGAATGGCAAAGTCGCAATAGGAAATATCTCATCCCAAAAAAAACATCCCAAAACATGCGTCATCCCCAGCACAGTCATTGAGGATTATCGTCTCAAACAGGGTGGGAAACATCAAATACCTGACATCGCTAGCCAAAAAATCTTATGCACTATGGCGTGTGAATGATTTTGCCATGCTTCTAAGCAAATGCACTGAATGTCAAGTGGATTCTTGGATATAAGTTCCACCTTTTCATTGGGGCACAGCTCTGGAATGGGGCACCGAAAATTTACTTACACTATTCTTGTTAGCATTCCCTCAATTCTGGAAATGGGATCGAACGGTTTTGATTTCGGTTCTTGCTGGTGCTATCCCAACCATTCCATCATGTTGCAGTCGCGTTTTTCCACATCTGGTAGCTAAGATCCGCGCGTTTCTTGATTTTAAATACCGTCAGTTTGGACAATACTTACATACTGTACTGCTTGAACACATGAAACATTGCCATCTTTACCAAGTTTTTAGTCGACACTCTCAGAGAGGTTGCAGTGAGGTTGTAGCCAGTATATGCCCACAGAATGCCTGCGTGAGTAGATTCCCCATCATTGTTGGATAGAATATCATATATCCCATCACCTTTTCCCAGTCTATTGTTATGTTGAAACAATATCTTAACATACATACATACATACATACATACATACATACATATATTATATATACATTAAACAGTTGCCAACTTATGGGTTTTATGTCCCGATTACAGTATCTACACTTACACATATACACCATATATATATATAGAGTCCCACTATCGCCTCTGATGGTTACCCTAAAAACGAAGAAAAAACATGGCTTAAGCTGGGAGAAAATCCCCATTTACTTCGATGGAAATTTCCCAGCTATGGTAGCTATAAACGTCTATAAACACATTATAAATAAACATCCATTTACAATGGATGTTCCATTGTTTTCCTATATATATATATATGGTCCTATACTTTTCCCATTGTTTATAGGCTATTTTCCAGCGGCCACGATGACCCGGAAGATCTTCATCTCCAGGACCCTCCCTGTTGGTAAAACCATCCAATATTATATATATATAATATACATCCGAAGATTCATGGTTAGTTGAAGTTATCGTAACCCCCAAAAAAACAGATAGAACAGTAAAATCCCAATACATGCAATACTAATAAAGTTAGTAACCATTTCCGTGTTTTTTTGGGCTTCCCGGGGTCGCCATCGTCAGTTCATCATAGTTCATCCCTCCTGGACTTCAGCTTCGGCGGCCAAGGTCACGGATTTCTGTGCGGACACCTCTGGCTCCTAGCCGCAGCTATGGGATTTTCATGGGACTTGAGTGACTTGAGTGACTGAAATGGAGAATGTTGACCCTCTGGTCATGACCAACACTGGAAAAAAATGGAAGCCACGGAAACCGATGGCTCATTTACTCTATAGTTTGATGAGAACAATTATTAAAAATGATGATTTCGCTGCAAAAAGGTGTGATTTTCCTGGCGCCGTTCAAGTACTTAATGGGTAAACTCACCACACAGAAGAGCTGCATGTGATATCCGCATCCGCGGATACAACTGCATGTTATATGATATGTTATATGTGTGTACGAAAATGATTGGTTCTGAACTGTAGCTCACCGTGATGCACATCTTGAATTCCACCAATGCAACAGGCGCGAAGCAAACTTCAGCATGACTGGAGCCTAATTGGACTAGCAGTGGCATCCTATACATTGTGGTCATATCTTAATCAACACTCCAAGTCAGAATAGCACAGGCCTGATTTCCTCCGGTAAAAAATAACTTCGCACTGGGAAATCCCCATAAATGGATTCGTTTATAGCTGGGAAAATCGTCCATTTATAGCCGGTCAGATACGATTTAAAGCACGGAACTGCATGTCCATGCATGTCCCACTTTGGAGTCATTTCCCAGCAAACGAGCTAAACCCCAAAAGATCCCATACCCCAGCTACCCCATTTCACACGGTCCCTCAGCAAATCATAGATTCACACCCAAACTGTCCATATATATATATATATATACATATCTGGTATTCATATAAGTTATAAATGTTATATACCGATATATATATATATCTTGGATCCCCATATCCACACCAAAAATGGCTGTTTGTTTGCCATATTTTGCCCTGCGATATATCGGAAACTGTCCCAACAAAGGTGGGATGATCATGGCTTGAACCCCCATTCTCCTCTGGCGAAGGGGGCACCTCCTGAGACAAAATATGAGCAGAGCATAGCAGAGCAATAGTAACCATCCCCTATTTTAGTATAAATGGGTATACAAACCATCAAAATATGGGTGGTTGAATTGTTGTCCATACTGACAATAAAAAGAGATTATCTATGATATGATATAATTACTTTTGATACATCTTTTGGATATTGGCATGATATGGCTATTGATGCTATTGCGATATCCAAGAATTCTGCCAAATGCTTCGTCCGATGCATGAAACGAGTTGGACGAGGATAAACGCTGCAGGGAACCAGTCAAGACTAAACAAACGGAGCTCGAAACGAAGGCCGGATCAAGTGCACAACCTCACATGTAAGTCCGGTCTCTGGGGGAAAAAAGGCACCCATATTACATATGCACCCATAACATCCCATAGGACTCAGCTCCCTATCCGAGTGTCAAGTCACAACGGTTCGTTTCTGGGGCAAGCACAGCTATATCATGTGATTCAGGTCTTGCCCAGCAACATGGTCATAACATGTCATAACAATGATCCACGGTATCATGCACCGACGCATATTCATACGGTTAAACCAGGTGTTGTGTGAATTGCTTCGACCTGCAATCCACACTGCATCAACGTGACAAGTCACAACCCTTGGGACAACTACAATATCCCCCTCTCGACACTTGGCCAGGTCCTGCTTGGAAGACGTTGAGGGAAGCTCGGCCTGGGAACGCCCAAACATTTCTAGGATGATACCATGGCTCCCAAGAAATCCCTCCAATCCATGGCTCAGGTCGTAAACGGTTCCAATTGGGATGCAGGATGGGGATCATCTTGGGATATCGATGGATAGCTGGTGATCATCACAGTTAACTGGCTGGAGATGCACCCGGCCACTGCAACTAGCGGCCACTGCACTGCCAACCATTCATGTCGCGTTACTACAGATTTGAGACTGAACTGCAACATCAACAACGAAGTCACTGCTGGTCGCCTTATCTTATGGTCCTTCCCTGTTTTGAGGCGTGGGGGAACCCACATGCAGAATACCAGAATACAATGCCCAGCAAAGTTGTTTAGCACTTTGACCACTACCCTGGAGCTGTTTCTGAAACGCTTCGAAGATCTTCGAAGTGTTTTGCAACAGCTCAAGACTCACCTCTGAAGGTATGTCCCTCAATATTCAATGCAAGTCACCTACTGTGTTTGAGTGTCGCCATTCCATCTTGATAGAAAGTTGTGCACGGCGATTAACCAGCTACTAACCAGCTGAAACTGGCATACAAATTTCCTGGTTTGATGGGACAAGCATCTTCGAGACCCATGTTTTGGTGGAGGTTTTGGAAGGCTTCATCTGAAGTTGCAGACTTTCCCAGGGGTCTAACAATAATATATATATATATATGATGTGTGTGTATCTATCTAATCTAATCTAATCTTGTCTTATCTTATCTATCTATCTAGTCTATCTATGTTTAATATATATATATACATAAATACAAATATTTCTGCATATACATGCACATATCTATGTGTGTAACTGGTATTCCAGAGCGCTCATCCATCACAGCGGTTCTGGCCTGGGGAGATTCGGGAATAACTTCGGAGGAGACTCCCTTCTTCCTCGGTAGCTTGGGGTAATGCCAGGACACCCATTTGGCGAACTCAAACTTGGCCATTTGGAAGTTTTAACGTGTGCAATCCTTTAAACAAAAACTAAAAAAACTCGCGTATATGGTTGGGTTTGGAATGAAACGCTTTAAACAACTTTTAAGATCTTTTAAGTATCTGTCCGTCATCTTTGAGCCCAGGGAAAACCTCTAGATGTTGGCCTCTAAGAAAAGAATGGATGAAGTAGGCCACACCCATGCCTTAAACAATTCCAGGATGAGTGAGGTCAATGGAGCTGGAAAATCAATCCAAAAACCTGGGTCAACTTATTCGAATTTAGCTAGAGATGCATCTACGCCGGCCGTTTTACCCCAAAAACGGCAACAGAACATGTGTTTCTTGAATGTGCCTGCTAATTTGACGAGCTGACATGAGCATTTGGGATAGAACCATGCCCTTCCATGCCAAGCTGAATGCACGGTAGCATCATGCTCTTCACTCCTCAAGTCAAACATTGATCCCTTGTAAGCTCCAGTATGCTCCAGAAACCCGTGGAACCTCACATGTGGCTGTTCAGCTCGACCAATCTTTCGATTGATTTTGAGTGGTAGTTGTTGATTATCATCCCATAATTCTACAGTATACATTTTTTTTAAAACTCTTTTTGCTGTTGGTATCTGGTGGCTACATTTCCACATCCCATTTTTTCATCATTTTTCCATTGCCCATCTTCCCATCGAATCCAATTGCTTTCAAGCTGCACTTCTTCCACGGTGTTGGTCCTTTCTCTCGGCACCAGTGGTTCGGGTGTGGCTGGGGTCGCTGGGGTCGCGGGGGTGGCGGGGGTCGGGGGTGTCACTGGGGTGGTGAGGGCGACTTCTTCATGAGCACTGCCCTGACCTTGGCCACCGACCCTCACTGGGTAAGGTCCAGGGTTCTTTTGGGATTTCATTGGGATCTAATAATTGGTATTTTTGTAACGGGGTTAAAACATGTTAAAACTGGCATTGAATGGTTGTTTCTAATCAACAACTGTAGGAGATTGGCCTGTCTGAAGATGGGGGATATCACAATTTTGCCGTTTTAATGGCGAAAATCATGATGAATGGGATTTTAGGGCACCCTATTCTTGGGAGCAAAATATAGATATTTTTTGGCTGGGCATGATTTTTCCTGGTGTATGACCCAGAAAAATAGGTTTTTGAGCGAGCCGACCGGCAAAATTTCCAGGCCCAAAAAGTCATAGGCTTCCACAAGTCGAGCCACCAAGAAAGGTGAATCATCGGGGCTTGACAATTACCTATCAATATGGAAAAACTCAAGGCATCAACTGCTGGGAATTACATCTTGAAGTCACGCGTTAAAAAAAAGAGGAGGTCATTTTCTCTAAAAACTTCAGTGTTTGCCAAAGTTTGCCATCTTTATCCTAGACGTCTGCATTTCACGCGTGTAAACTCGCAACAGACACCAGCATCTTGGTACTTTGAAATCTCAGGCCGGCCAAAAGCCAACACGCAGCTCCTGACCGTAGTTGAGAGGTTCCAGATGTTGCAACGTGTTGTTTGCTGTGACCTTGTGCAATGCATATTGTGTAATTACATGTGCCTAGACATTCCATTTACCATCGTCTACCCATTCTCTCTCTCTCTCTCTCCCTCCCTCCCCCCATCGCCATCTCAACAAGTGAGACTGACTCCCTAACGCATGCATTCTTTCACCCCTACATATTTATATAAATATGTGTTTTCGTTTACCCACTTAAAAGTTAACTGGTTCTAGACTGTCAATGTTTTATTCCCCACCTGCCAGGTGAGGGTTGTTAGATTTTATGTCAGTTGCCTCCTCCTCCTCCTCCTTCTCCTCCTTCTCCTCCTCCTCCTGCTCCTCCTCCTCTTCTCCTCCTCCTCCTCGTCCTCCTCGTCGTCCTCGTCGTCCTCGTCGTCCTCGTCGTCCTTGCTCAACTGAGACCCGCGATCCACAGTGTTCTCTGCCGGACCTCAACCACGACCATCCACGCCCAGTGTTCCCTGCCGGACCTCAACCACGACCAGCCACGCCCAGTGTTCCCTGCCGGACCTCAACCACGAC
>Ga0126342_10000024_pt1 | contig 72376 bp, 41 predicted proteins | sample Cyp1metagenome_FD_92528 | JGI IMG/M metagenome (GOLD analysis project Ga0126342, IMG submission 92528) | Coral microbial communities from Lord Howe Island, Old Settlement Bay, Australia - Cyphastrea 1 metagenome | ecosystem: Host-associated > Invertebrates > Cnidaria > Coral ...
AAAAAAAAAAAAAAAAAAAAAAAAAAAAAAAAAAAAAAAAAAAAAAAAAAAAAATAAAAAAAAAAAAAAAAAAAAAAAAAAAAAAAAAAATCATTTAAAAAAAAACGAAAAAACATTTAAAAAAAAGAAAAAAAAACATAAAAAATCATAAACTGTTTTCAGGCAAAAAAACAAATCATAAATTTCATCATAAAAAATTATATTTTTTCATAAAAAAAATCATAGTTTTTTATAAAAGAAATTAATTTTAAAAACCAATTGTTTAGCTTACTCCCGGATCTCAAGTATATATATATAGGTATATGTCTATATGATAATATGTAAATTGAATAATGAATGCATGGGTAAACCGTTCAAAAATTATCAAAAATTAACATGTAGTTCCACAAAAAATCCAATGTTCTGCCAGAAAACATGATTTAAACAAGAATAATGTTTTGGGCAACCAAATGAGGACACCGTCGAAAGGTTCAGGCAGCATTCGGAATGTTTTTTTGGTTTTTTCAAGGTTTGTTTCAACGTTGCTTAGGGTTTAAGGTTTGTTTGATGGATTTGTAACGTTTGTTTCGGATCGTCTTGGAATTTATTTGAAATTGTTTTCGCCTTTTTTGGTGAGTTCTAAAATTTGTTTTCGGGTTCCGTGAAAACGGTCTTGACAGCTTTAGATTTTTTGTGTAGTTTTTTTGTACAGTCAGGTTTGTGTTGTTTGGCGTTGAATTAGCCTTGGTTTGATATTCTTTTGGCGTTTGTTTTGATAAAGTTCTTTGGTGCTTTTTGTTTTTTAAAGGTTGATTAGTTTGGGTTGAAGACGTAGTTGTCTTGCGTTTCTTTAGGCCCGCTTGCTTCTTTTCAATGCCTTTCAAGGTCTGTTTAGGATGGGTTTAGGGCTCATTCATTTATTTTCAATTCAAAGTTAGTTTGTGGCTTCTGTGAGATGGCTTGTATAGGGTTAGCTAATCTGAATTTAATCCGTCTCTACTCTTGCCTCAATATATTCCTACATGTTTGAACAATTTTTGGATTTCAATCGGCCAGCCAATCTCCCCCGCAGCGTCGTAAAAATCATCCATCTCCGAAAAAAATGCGCCTTGCGCCGAAATCTTCTAACCCCCCACCAAACCGCGTCACTCAGCCCCCTGACTGGGAATCTTCTCGCCTTTGTTATAGCCCCACGTATTAACCTCGCCACCTTGTTACAGCCAGTCCTGGATCCCTGGAAAGTCCTTTACGTGCAACATCTGCAACGTAGACGGGCTGTCGTGGTCGCCGAAGCGTAACAGCATGCCTGGCTTGACCGCCTTCGTCAGCCAAGGAATGGCGCAGACAGCCGTCTGGAGTTCTCGCTGCAAGCGAGAACTGCCTGGTAAACGGTCAGGCTTCAGATAGCTTTAGGCACCACGCTTCACCCAGAGACAAACCGACCCCCCCCTCAGTTACGAGTCCACAGTGGCAGACCGAATGGTGGAGGACCCCCTGCGACCAAAGCATGGAAACCGCGGAGCTGAACCATAACCCACAAAGATCTCTCCTCTACTATCTAAATCAAACATGATCTACACCCTCCAAACACACACGTTCAACAAAGACCAACGGTCAAGTACATGAGTCCTGCAGAGAAGGATGGCTCAAAACATGCAGCCGGGTAGACTGCCAGACTCTGTCTGGTGGTGGGTTGCAGACGGTCTTTCTGCCCGAGACCGTGCATCCCTTGTCAGCCTGCTCCCGCTACTCTCTAGCGACACAAGAAAGGACTGTGGCCTGCTGCTTTCAACCAATCCTGATATCCGGCTGAGACATCCATAAGTTTAACAGGGACGCTTTCTACACTAGGGAAATCTAATCTTCATAAGGGATCAAATCCCCCCACCCCCTCTGAACAAATGTGTTGAATGGTTTTCTGACCTCCACTTATCTTCAAAAGGGATCAAATCCCCTACCCCCTCTGAACAAATATGTTGAATGATTTTCTGACTTCCGTTTATCTTCATGAAAGTTTCCAAAGCACTGGGACTTGATGGGCCATAAACCCCCATTGTTTTGCTAAGGGGCTTTACCGTACAATTACGAGAAACTTGTGGATCTTTGCTGGTCTCGGGAAGAAATATGTTCCTATTTTACTGTTCTTTTTCCTTTCAATGGGACAATTATGCTTTATCGGTAAAATATGGGTGTTCACTCAAGATGGAAAATTTCCTATTGGGACGCGAGCTAGGATGAGGCGAGGCTGGATGCGGAAACAAACCCTCGGTGATCTCGGTGCGACGTGCATGGAGGTTGCCCGCTTTCTTCCAGGGCTCGGCTGCTCGGCAGGTGAAAAAAATCAGCTATGCAGCAGGGATGGTTCGACCAGTGTGGTTCTTTCCGTGAGCAAACAATTGTTTTTGTTGGCCCACCGACAAAAGTCATCTTCAACCACCAATTAAAAGGTTTTTGGGAGCAGTAAGATAGGGTCTTATTTTTTCGGGGAGGGATTGAAATGGTTGTTCGAACATGCTTTTCTGATTGTCATCCCTAGTGTGGTAAACCCGATCATAAGCTATCTCAGTAACCAAGCGTTTCGAGACAACTATAAATCTACGTATACCCAATAGTAAACTCCATTTCGGGGATGGTGTGTGGCATTTATTTCAGGAGTTTGTTCAGGCCATTGGTGATTTCATGGTGATTTCATGGTGATTTCATGGGTTTACCACATGATCCGCATCATGAGATCGACCCACTCCCATCTCACCAAGATCCTTTAGACCTGCAGCGCCTTGAATCCTGCCAGATGGCAGACATGGCAGACCATCCCGACTGGCCAAAAAGCATGGAAATTGGGGGAAAATCAATGATCATTATCATAATATATCATAATCATATATATATACAGTAATCATCATTGTCATAATCATGATATCATAATCATTTAATCATTCTCGGTTCATTTTGGAGAAAATCAAGAGATGGGGTCACAAGAGCAGCTGGATTTTTTCGTTTACCCGAGCCCTGCAGCAGTTGTAAACCTGGTGATGTTGCGATGTTGCGGTGGCTGTGCATATCCGTACTCATGGTATGCAGGTAATGTATGGTATGCAATGTATATAGTGTGTAGTGTGTGTGTGTGGCATGTAAAGAAAAAAGTATGTCATGTGTGGTATCCATGTACATACGTATATGTATCTATGTACTCATGCAGGTAGGTATGTATCTATGTGGATTTGTCTGAGGTCTGAGGTAGCCTTAAAATATCTTAAACTCCCAGGGTTGTCATCATGGCAACTGCCACACAGTGGTCCCTGCAAGGGGGTGCCCCCGAGTTTTTTTAGTGGGTTTATAAAGCCGGTGAACTATAGATATACTAAACATCAATAGGCCCGAACGGCAAACTTAGTTCCCAACTTTGCTAACAAAATTCCATTCAATCCCATTTAAAATCCATGACATCACATTAAATCACATGAAATCACCATTTTGACTGGTCAAATACCTCTAATCTTTTCTTATGGCAGCACCGCAACAAACCGCGAGTTCGTTCCGCTAGGCACCCCTGACGCATCTGCCAAATCCTTCAGCTTCACCTCGCGAAACGCCAAGATCAGCTGACCCAGCTCCCGACCTCGGCGGCTGATTTTTCACCACCAGCTGTGAAAGAACAAAAGGGACCCAAATGTCAATGGATTGGTTTAAGGGAAAATCGAAACCGGAAACCATAGATTTTCCCATTAAGATCATGGGGCTTTCCTGTAAATTTTCCCTTAAACCAATCCATTGAAAATGGCTGAATTCTATGGTTTATGGTAGGTATAACGAACTAATTAATGGTGGTAAAAAATGTGGTTATAATGGTTTATTTTCACCAACTTGGGGCAGGGAAATTTGTACAGGATGGGGCCCCCAAGATAGCTAAGTTGCCTTATAAATGGCTGAATTCTATGGTTTATGGTAGATATAACGAACTAGTTAATGGGGGTTATATATATATAATGGTTTATAAACCAACTTGGAACTGGGGGGCACCATCCTGTAAGAACTATTAATTTTAACCATATGGAGGTTTCCATAATGGGGATACCCCAATAGCTGGATGGTTTATAATGTAAAATCCTATCAAAATGGATGAATTAGGGGTACCACCATTTCAGGAAACCCGCAAATGTGTAAGTTATAACCTGTATCATGAAATAGCCGCTTAGACTTTCATCACCACAACCTGTATCACCAAATAAGTCTAACTGGTTGGTGGTATACCCACCCCTCTGAAAAATATGAAAGTCAGTTGCGGTTACTATTCCCAATATATTCGAAAGTCATAAAGTTCGTGTTCCAAACCACCAATCAGTCATAATATATCATAATCATATAATCATTATCATCATTGTCACAATCATTCTCGGTTCATGTTGGAGAAAAATCCATCATCACCACAACCTGTATCACCAAATAAGTCTATAACCTGATGAGTTTCATAGGGAAGATCGAAGCTTAATGTGTCCCAACGGTTTTTCTCCATCGGTTCGGTTTGGTGAACTGCGAAACATGTCGTCATGTCGTATGTCGCGAGCCACCGAAGCCCCAACCCATCTTTGGACCGAACTAACATAGCAACCATGGCGAACAATGGAATACCCCAGCCAAAAACAAAGACATGAACTAACTGGGCTAGTATGGTTTATGGATGATTATGGTGTGTTCATATATATATATATAACATATAATTATAAACATACATGTTATACATAGTGAATCGGCTTTATAAACCAACAACGGACATACCTTGGGGGCACCACCTTGTACATAGCACCATCACAGGATTTCTATGGATCTCTAAGAGGGTCCAAGCTGCAAAAGGTTCGTTGCCCCAACTGCCAAGCGGATCCCGGTTGATCTTCGTTCAAGCGCACCGGCGACGGTGGCAGGGCCTCCCAGGATTGTCAAAACTCCCAGGTCGGGGATGAAAAATCCGACCAAAAGACGAAGAAACGAGCAACTTCTACCCGGCCTGGTAAACTGTTACATAACTATACGGAAAGATCCACCATGCTATTAATGGGTAAATCCACTATGTTATTATTATGGCAATTTTCAATAGCAAACTGTTGGTTTACCAGAGGGTAATCATAAAGAGATCAATAAGAGAACATGGGGATAAGATCGGATAAAACATGATGAACTCTGAATTTCATTCCAGCAGATTTCACCGGTCATGAATGTCATGAAATTCATCTATGCTTCTTGTGCTGGAAAATCCATATCCAAACATCAAACATCTCCACTGCTTGCACTTCTCCAGTACCCTCTGGTAATTTAACATAGCTATTGAAAATGACCATTTATAGTGAGTTTCCCATTAAAAATGGTGATTTTCCATAGCTATGTTAGTTTACCAGAGGGTAGGCTGCTTCTTTTGCACTGGATTGGTCACACCTTTTCACACGGCCCTCCGCCAACATACTGTGGATGGGCCAGCGAAATCCGAATCACCAGGTAATAGGTGGTAAACATCCCATGATATTTATAGGTTTTCGACATTTTTCTACCATCCCAGGTGGTGCAGGATTTCGCTGGCCCATCCACAGTATGTTGTCCAAAAATGGAAGACCCCAGGGCCCCATTGCGGTGAAAGCTTGTTAAATATGGGATCTGGGGGATTCCTATCTTCAGACGAACGCATAAAAAAATGTCTTGTGTTGCCGTTGAAACAAATGCTTTCTTGATATCATTTCACATCATGTCACTTGTCGCTGAGGCAGAAATCCCAACTCCACAGGCACTGCCTAAGAAATCCGCAACCATCCAGCAGCATGGAGCTATTCCCAAATGTGCAATGAATTCCATGTGAACTCAGTGAAACATCCCAAAGCAGCCGGCAAAATGGGCTGTCTAGATAGCACCACTGGTGGTGCCGTCACAGTGCTTCAGATAACCTTCTGGAGTGGCTTCCTGAGGCGGGTAGTTTGCCAAGCCCTTTCCAGGAGAATCCAACTGTTGTAGCTCTTAGATGGGGCTCAAAAAAAAACTTGGAAGTCCAGGTTTTACCATTCCCCTCTGGTAAACTAACATAGCTATGGAAAGATCCACCATGCTATTAATGGGTCATTCCACCATAAATGGCCATTTTCAATAGCTATTTTGACATAACCAGAGGGTAGCTGTTGACACCCACCAAAACGATCCAGTGCAAGCACCAAAAAGACTCACCATGATTAGCACTTGGGAACTTGGATGCTGAGGTTCCCATGTAGATCAATTCTCTGAAAATCTCTGAGTAGAACATAGCTGGTTGGTGGTTGAGCCCTACCCCTCTGAAAAATGATGGACTTCGTCAATGGGAAGGATGACATCCCATATATGAAATGGAAAATAAAATTCATGTTCCAAAGCACCAACCAGATAGTGACATAGTATAACCCCAGAACCATGAAACCATTAGGGATGAAGTGAGATTGCAAGGCATTCTTCGACATCTTTTCTAAGTCGCGTTGCACAGCAAATGTCAGCCACGACAGCATCTGAGTCAGCGGTATAGCACTTTGGCTTGAACCCCAGCAGCCTGACCGAAGAGCGCTGAAACAACAGCACTTGGACTCCATGAAACCAACAAAACCCATGCGTTATAAAATTGAAAACATCCTGAAGAAGTCCTTCAAACAGTGATTTCTCCAAGATGTTTTGAAATAAAGCCTTTGCCAATTCCATGCTGGTCTGGAGACCAGTCAAATGGTCCAACACTACCATTTTTCGACTCATTGAGAATCCACAGATTTGACCGCCAAAAAAGTGCTGCACATACCTTGGGTTATCCCAGGACTTTACCAATTTTTTCACTGGGGAAACCAAAGACATGCCTAATATAACCTGGTTGGTGGTTTCAACCCCTCTGAAAAATATTAGTCAATGGGAAGGATTATCCCAGATATTATGGAAAAATAAAAGATGTTCCAAACTACCAACCAGTAACTATTTGAATGGTTCCCCATGAAACCCTTATCCCTTAACGCCATGCAAGTGCTTTTGCCTCTTGGCCAGCTCCGGGGATTTTGTTCCGCTCCAAATCTCTGTGGTTTGGACTGGCTTGTCACCCGGCGGGTTGAGCAATACCACAATTTGTTGTTCCGAAATTTGTGAGTTTTTCATGACTTCAGTGGATCTCACTGGTTTGGCATCTTTCACACCAATGACGGCCTTCCAAACTGCTCAACAACCGAGTCTGACGTCTTCCAGTCAGCTAGTTCACGCCAAACATTCCAGGCTTGTTCAAGGGAGTGGTGCAGCAAGTCCATTCCTAGGCATGGAAACCCACCAGTAACATCTAAAAACTCAAGACTCCCGCGAATTCGTTTGTTTTTGGGGCTTGTTTTGACCCGGGTCAAAACTACCCTAGTACCCTGGGGTTCACATCAAAATAGCTCGCAGTTTCTGGATATTCCTCACCCCAAGCGTGGAAATAGCTATTGACAAATCCACATTTCTTTTCTTGAAAGCTGGCTGAATTGTCATCATTCCCCAACCTGACAACTTTGATAGATGTTTGATGATATAATCATAACTTATGAACAATTATCCTAACCCAAATTCGAAGATTGGGGATGATTCCCATAGTCCCAACCAAAAATCCTACCCTCTGGTAAACAAACAGTTTGCTATTGAAAATGGTCATAGAAATAATTGATTTACCCATGAAAAAAGGTGGATCTGTCCATAGTTTTTTGTATGTTTACCAGAGGGTAACATATGAAAAATTCCCATCAGTCGGTCCAAGATGCCAGCAATAGCTCTTCTGCCAAGTCAGGCTTCGCAGGCACCTGGTTGAGTTCTGACCGGGCCAACACCGACCACCAACCTTGGGATTTGGATTTTGGGAAATCTATGGAAATTTTAGCAAGAAAAACTGGTTGGTGGTTGACCTACCCCTCTGAAAAAATAGTATTCCCAATATATGGAAAAATAAAAAATATTCCAAACCACCAACCAAGACAAGTTAGGGGCATCATCATTTTCAGATAAACCCATTTCTGTCAGTTCAGAGGACCCGATTTGGGAGGATTATAGAATCACCATCTATGACTGCCCTATGATTTTGGCGAAATCCTGAAAATGTTGAAGTAATGCTGACCTCGCACCTAATTTTTGCAGATATATGGAAAAATGAAAAAGGTTCCAAACCACCAACCAGAAAATGTGGTATTAAACATGATTAAAAAATAACAACATTAGGCCTGAACAAGCAAGAGACAAGATTCAATCAGCAAAGAGAAGTATCTGAACCACCAAAATATTAACAAATTTCAATTACCCTCTGGTTATTTAACATAGCCATGGACAATGGCCCATTTATAGATGGTTCACCTATTAAAAGTGGCGATTTTCCATGGCTATGTTAAATAACCAGAGGGTATCCCAAAAAACATTGCAATTAAGCAAAAACAAGTGAACGCGACCACCAAGCAATATGAGCGGACTAGCAATATATACAGTACTTGATTGATGTGGGGATAAGTCATTATTGTCATTGGCCCAAAATCGGATGCCTCGGAAACACAAAAAGTGTGTCCCTGGGTAACTTTGGATGCACAAATCACGGGAATACTCGACCTTTTCGCCTGAGATCATGAAATCAATGGCTTTTCATATGGATCAAGTCATTGGATACCAGATATCTCTACATGAAAATCCGAGAAAATCAACACAAATACTGGAACACCTTTGGAAAATGCGGTAAAATCCGGACACTCACCGCGAGTCCAAAGAAAATACGCGAACATCTGGAAAAAATCTACTAAATTCTGGAAATAGTTTGGAGAATCCGGCAAAATACGGAAAAAATTGGTAAATCTTGAAAATTCCGACAAAAATCCGGAAAAAAAAATCCAGGAAAAGCCGGAAACAAATGAAATTCGGAAATCCGTTTGGTAAATCCGTCATTTCCGAAACATCTACGGAAAAAAAATCGGGGAACTCCGGAACAATCCGAGAAAATCCAGCGAAATCCGGAACAATCCGAGAAAGTCCGGAAAGGTTCCGGAGAAGTCCAAGTCCGAGAAAAACCCGAAAATCCCAGAACATCCGGTAAAATCAGCAAAACCGAGCGGGTTTTTTCATGCCAAAAAAGTGATCAACGCCGCAGCACGTCTTCCAGGACGTTCATCACGGCGCCACGGGCACCAGTGATGGCCGCACCCCATAGCTCACCTCCGTGGCGACTACCGGAAACCATGGGGAATTTCATGGGGAAACCCATGGGAAAACCGGTGTCGATTTTCCCGACACCAATTCAGTGGGATTTTAAGCAAAAATGATCTGATGTCATATGATTTTTCATGGTCCTGAAGAGTGATTTCATATAATATGATATTATGTATTGTATCTATGAGGGAAAGCCAAGAATAATGCTACCTTATGGTGATTTAATGGAAATTCGTTGGAATATCAGGGGATTCCAATGATATTCCATTGTCTTTAAATGGCCACTAGATGGATCACGAATCCTCATAATTGAATGATTCTATGGCATTTTGGGGGGCTATATACAATATTATACAAGACATTTACGTCCACCTGCGACCCCAAAAAAGATGGAAAGGGGTCAATTCACCAGTATTTTAGTCGGATTTTACTTGACTGTATTTTTTTGGTGATTGCCATGTAATGTATAACTGGTTGGTGGTTGACCTACCCCTCTAAAAAATGATGGAGTTCGTCAGTTGAGATGATGAAAAAATCCCAATATATGAAAAAAATAAAAATGATCCGAACCACCAACCAGTTGTATGTGTATAAAGTTGGTGACTCACTAGACCGGTTGCTGGTTCAGTCACCTCGAAAATACTGCTTCTTCAGATCGTCATCCCTAACATAAACAAAAAACACCAGGTAATCATATGTCATGTTGTTCAACCAGATATCTAAATATGTGTATATATATATGTACCATCTTGTTATTTAACATAGCCATGGAAAAAAACCAAAATAAATGGAGGTTCGTTCGCTGGGAAAATCATCTATTTCTATGGGCCATGGCTTCCATGGCTATGTTAAATAACCAGAGGGTATATATATACTATGATATATATATATATATATATGTATAATTATGATATTATATGATCCCGGAAGTCAGAACTGCTTAGGAACTGCTTGTGTTTCCCCATTGGCAGTGACGTGCCAAGCCCATCCGCTGCGGTCCTCATGGGATGACGTAAAAACAGTTTGCGAACTGGAAAATCACCATCAAACTAAGAACGGTTTTTATCAGCTATAAATTGATAGTATAATTGTATAGTTAGTATAATGATAGTTTTTTATAGCATAGTATAGTTGATTTATGAAAAATCACCATCAATCTAAGAACGGTAAATCAACGAACTGTTGAGACTAGCAAACTGTTAAATCACTGGGTTTTTATGGTGTAAAAAGTGTAGAAATCTCTCCTTCCTGTACAAAGAGGGATTCAAAATGACGCAAAATGGGAAATGACCTCAAAGTGACTTGAAATGAAAACAAACATAACTGAAATGCGTGAACAATTCCGCAAATTTGAAGAACACCGAATTTGAAAATTCCAGTTTCATATGATTCAAGATATTCAAGGTCCAGAATCGAGAAGATCCCATCAAAATCCCATGTTTGCTCCAAAATTCAGCCCTAAACCCTGGGTGTCACCCGAGTTACATCCAGCTCCGTCCGTGCCTCGTGCCACTGTCGTGGCGTAGACATCCCAGGAGGGCGTGTTGATGGCGCCGGCGGCAGAGACCGGAGAGCCATCACCTGCTGTAGGAATTCGGTAACTAGGTACCCTCTGGTAATTTAACATACGCCGCGGTAAACTAACCATCAACTATATGGTGATATAGGTGGATATAAGATGATATAAGTGATGGCTAATGATATATAATGATATACCCTCTGTGATTCATAGGGATTTAGCCAACAACAAATGGGATATTTATGGGAAATACATGGAAATAGCCTCTGGTAAACGTTTACAGTTTGCGATTGAAAATGGCCATAGAAATAGTGGATTATCTATATATGAATATAATTGAATATATATATATAATATACAACATATAGTAGATATATAGTAGATATATAGTAATCACCATTGATATACCCTCTGGTAATTTGTTACACTTTGCGAACTTGGAAAAATGACCCATAGAACTAGTGGATTTACCAGAGGCTAGTTGGCCTAGTTACTGCCTAGTTGGCGGACAGCCATGTGGTTTTTAAGCATGTTTTATAACGAAATTTATTGTGGTTTGATGACTTTTTTTATCACTTTCATAATTATATGGGTGGGGTGGGGTGGGGTAATAACGTCACTTGCACTGCGTATGCTACGTTGATCATGGGGTGGGGGTGGGGTGCAATGGAACAATCAAGTCACTTGCACTGCGTGCTCTACTGATGCTACGTTGATCATGGGGTGGGGTGGGGCAATAACTTGTGCACCCTACGGATGCCCCTCGCCGTCGCCTACGGTGCGCATGCTACGGTTGCTACGCTGTCACCACTTGTGCATGCGGTAGTTCACCAAGTAAAAAAAAATCACGGCCGCACGTCCTCTCATTTGGAAGAATGTACCCTCTGGTAAACTGTTACATAGCTATTGAAAATCACCGTTTTTAACGGGAAAAACCACTATTTCTATGGTCATTTTCAATAGCTATTTTGACATAACCAGAGGGTATCAAACATTGCAGGCACCCAAGTTTTAGACGTTTTAGATGGAAGCTGGCAAAGTTTCAAGACCTTTTTGCCAACACATATGGGTATGGGTCAAAATTAGGTACCCCAACAATTGGATGGTTAATGGTCCCCTAGGTCTTCCATTTTGACCCACATCCATATGTACATCAAGTGCAAAGAGAAAGGTCACAGCAAGATGCACCTCAATGTTCCTCGCAATGTGGGCTTGCAGACAAAGTCTTCAGTATCCCACGCCAAAGGATTTTGTTGAAAAACTTGAAGAATTGCTGTGATGAAGAACTTCGATGGAAAATGGCGCTGGGCAAATGTAGTTGCATCAATTTCAAAAACCTTCAAAATCAACTCCTCGCTGAGTTAAAACTACCAATTTGGCAACTTCTGCCTGTAACAGCCGCATGGAAAAGCACAAAAGATTGCTCCATGTGAAAACCATAGGAACAGCGCACTGGGAATAGTCACCAAGCACATTGAATGTAACGAAACGACACGGCCTTCTATGCGCCGTGGTCCTAGTTAGGTAGTTAGGTAGCTAGCTAGTTGCTTACTTACTTGCCTCCTTGTTTTCTTGCTTACCTACTTGGTTAGATACTTAGCTAGTTACTGACTTATTACCTAGTTGGTTAATTACTTAAAGACTTAGTTAGCTAGTTGTACATACTATACTTCTGTGGATATGTATATATGTGCTATTTTTCTAACCCATCTTCACCTCTCATTTTATGTTGCTGGCTCAAGGCCTTCGGCGCCAACATGGCCAACATGGCCAAATCACCAACGAAAATCGCTGCGTGGATGCCGGGGGGCGATTCACCACAAATGGAATGATTGAAATTTTAGGAATTGGATTGCCCGGCCTGGTAAACACTGGTGATAGTTAATGGTGATTAATGGTGATTAATGGTGATTAATGGTGATTAATGGTGATGGTAAGTTTCTACCATCTGGTTATTTAACATAGCCATGGAAAATCCCTTATAAATGGAGGTTTATAGCTGGGAAAATCATCTATAAATGGCAATTGGATTACCCTCTGGTAAACATACAGTTAAAGCTATTGAAAATGCCCATAGAAATAGTGGATTTACCCAGCTATATAGCATGGTGGATCTTTCCATAGTTGTGTAACAGTTTACCAGAGGGTACTATAAAAAGTTTCTAATTCGAAATTAAACTTTCACCACAATTTTAGGATTACTGTAAACTGTAAAGAGTTTCCCACTCTGAAAGTCCCCAATGTTGTCCCATATATAACATGGCCGCTGTTTCTCAACTGTTTCTTGCCAGGGTCTAATGGAATGCCACACGTAGACGTGGGCGGCACCTGCTTTGAGAACCTCTTCCGGATACTTGTACCAGCCTCAGAGAGCCATGGCTATCGGAAGTCATGCTTCAGCTCCATGTGGCGCTACGGTAGCTATGCTCAGGTTCTTCAAACGATAATTACGAATGCTGATACTATGGAGATATACAAAAAGGGTGATATTATGATATTACCCTCTGGTAATTTAACAGAGCTGTATAAAATCGACCTTTTGAATAGATCAGTGTAATAGATCAATTTTTGAAAATGGCCCATTTTTGAATAGCTGAATAGATCAATTATCCAACCAAATGGGCAATTTTTCACATGCTACCAGAGATATCTCTGGGATAGCCCTGCTCGACCAAGTCACCGGGTTGTCCAGTATAGGTGGTATCGGCATACCTGGCGTCCCCGCTGGCATCGGAGTCGCAAAAAAAACACACCAGTGGCAAGCCAGTTTGAAACTGGCATGAAACAGAATTCAAGAATATACAAAAACGAACTACACTTGAAATAATTGTTCAGTTTCTATGTGTGTATGTATATATATATATATATATATTATATTATATATTATATTATATATATATACATATATATATATATATATCAACACCAACCATGGCTGTTTTCAGATCATTCAAACTCACTCAAACCCACCTCCCGATCATCCAGTGAAATCCGGTCGAGGGGCTGCCAGTAGGTCGTCGCATTACAGCCCTCATTGCATGCCACGGCTAGGCCACCCGCGAACCAGTTGACGTTGGGCATCCAGTATTCGCTGAAGAAAATGGGAATTCCACCCAATTTCTGCGCATTCCTGACTTGACATGAAATTGATGCGCCGTGATTGTTGAAACTAGGAAAAATCAATCCCCAACGTGAAATAATTCCAGGTGTTTTGGAGTTTTCCTGAGCTCAAACTGTGGGAGTTGGGGATGAATTTGGGAGCTTATGGCATTGTAAATAGCGAGGTATAATATGTCCTTTTTTATGTTGATATAAATGTGTATGTATATATATATATTGAGTGAGTATACATAGATGTAATATCCATAGATGTAATATCCATAGATGGTGCATACTTGTGCATATATGACGAATACATTATATGCATATAATATATATATATATATATATTAATATATTACATGTGTTGCAAAACAATCAGGAAAAAAACAAACCTGGTGCATGCATTGTAAAAATCGCCCTTCATTGGGTCATACTTGTTGGTCAATCGAGATGTTTAACCAAAAACAATTGGGAGTTCAATTTGAACTCTGAAAATATGGTATCGCCAAATCCCATGGTGGCTATTGTCCCACTGGGTCCCACTATCCACAAGTTAGGGGCATCATGTTCAGATAAACCCATTTCTGCCAGTTCAGTGGACCCGATTTGAAAGGATTTGGTGGGAGGAGTGTAGAATCAGCATCTATGATTGCCCTATGATTTTGGCGAAATCCTGAAAATGTTGAAGTAATGTGGGAAAGCCAATGCCATAAACCTACCATTTGGGGATGGTTTATACCACATATATGGCGCTTTTGGGGTTGATTCTTGGGTTTACACTCCAGTAAATTAACATAGACCCTGCCAGTTGTCGGGGTTGGAAGACTAGTTTCCATTAAAAATTTGTGATTTTCAGGGTCCAACTCTTAATTTACCAGAGGGTATCACATTAAGCAATTGGTCCACCAGGACGATGGCGATGGCTAGCAATGGGTCAAGAATTAAACAGGCTCAACACATTAGTCATCTTGAAACATATATGGTTTATATATATATAGTAACTATATGAGATATGGCTGATATATATGGTTAATATATAGTTTCTATATATATATACATAACTGGTTGGTGGTTGAGCCCTACCCCTCTGAAAATATTAGTCAATGGGAAGGATGACATCCCATATATGAAACGGAAAATAAAAAATATTCCAAACCACCGACCAGATAAATACCCAACATACATTAGCTGATGGGTTATTAAGAGTTTGCTATCCAGTTGGGCGTATCCAGTTCCTACGATTGCCCAAGAGAGTTGCCACTTTTGGGCTCCAGTTTTCACTCGGCCACTAAAGATACCCGGGTTGATTTTTCTTTTCTGTGTATAGGGAGTTGTACTACTGGGGGTTTATTATAACCCATAGTAGGGAAACCTATCAACTATCAACCAACTACTCTCATGACATGGGATAAGGGTCTTGTTAATGGCTCATTTGACGCTAACACTCAAACCATAACCAATAAATACCAATAATATATTCAATTATATTCAATTGCTACATCATTATGATCATTATTGTTATTATTTATCACCCAATGTTAAACCACCCAGTTATACCACCCACTGCGGCTTAGCGGCTTCTTGGCGAGCTGGATGGTCCCAGCTGAGCCGGAGCACGGCTTTTTGTGGTGTCGATGGGGACGTGCGCAAAAAAACAACGCTGAAAAAAAATGACTGAAGGTCTACAAATACCGGTGATTTTCAACAGTTTGCTATTGAAAATGGCCATAGAAATATAGAAATAGTTTATTTACCCATTAATAGCATGGTGATGTTCCATAGTTATTACACACTTTGCGAACTTGAAAATGGCCCAGTCGAAATAGTTGATGGAACCCGGATTTACCTATTAGTTTGATGCTGATTTTCATTGAACTAAATGGGAATTCATAGCCACTTTAAATAGCTAAATAGCCACTATAAATTGCTGGATGGTTCACAGTTCGCGAACTGTAAACGTTTACCCCAAACCTCAGAGAGCGATTTCAGTTTCACACATCTCTGCTCTACCAGAAACACGTTCGTCACTTCGCAATGAAAGATGTTAAAGCCAACATACATAAATACCCAATAATATTGTTAATATACCTGGTTAATAATGTTTAATATAAAAATGGTTATTCTTAATGGTTAATGATGGTTAATAATAATCTGGTTGGTGGGTTTTTCGCCCTACCCCTCTGAAAAATGATGGAGTTCCTCGGATTGGATCATCATCCCCAATCTGGTTGGGGAAAATCAATCCATTCATGTTCCAAATCACCAACCAGTTATGGAAATGGTGTTACAATGAAGATCCCAATGACGGGCTTTCAAATGTTTCAAATGTTTCAAATGTCAAGTTTAAAGAAACAAAAAAAAAAAAACGAGTCTCAATGAAAAGTGATGAGGGCACCACTAGCCGCTGTGAAGGGTGACCAAAAAGCAACGGAATTTCACCAAAAGTCGGATCATAACCAACAAAACAGGAGATTTTTGAGGGCCGTTCAGACAAAGGGTCTCTAGATGCACCCTAAAGATGTGACCCCCATTCGCCATTTTGGGCTTGCGATTTCTTGCGATTTGGATAGGGTGGAAAGGGCCCTAATAGCAATAAAATAGCTATAAATTGGCATGTGAAGTGTAGATACTTCCACCAGAAATCTATCCTTTCGCCGAAAAACCACCTCAGCTATCGAAGTTGCGGACTCTGCAGCTGCCATGGTTGCCATGACCAAATGAGTTCGGTGGACTCTTATCCCCTGGACATGGGCATTAAAAATTATGCTGTTTCACGGTGAACATACCTAACATAGCTATGGAAAATCACCATGTTCAATGGGAAAATTCACTATTTCTATGAAAATCACCATTCTCAATGGGAAAATCCACTATAAATGGTAATTGTCAATAGCAAACTGTTAGTTTACCAGAGGGTAATGATGATCAACCATTGAATTCTGGAGGCTTTTCCATGGTTTCACCATCCAGATGCCATCCAAATGCCATCCAGCCAGGGAGCCGAAGCTGGAAGTGGCTGGAGGCACGTACCAATGGAAGGACAAGATCAAACGATTTTGCTGAGCCTGGACCAATGGGACCAAGCTGACCAAGTGCCTTTTCCCCCGGGAAAACCACCCCGGGAAAGACCATAGGAACATGTTGATAAACAATGGCTGGTTACTATATATATATATCAGATATAGTTACTATGGTTTATATAGTTAATAATCCAAATGTTTGAAACCACCAACCAGATGGGATTTTATAGTTCTATGATAGCTAACTTGGTAAACATTACTCCAAAAAGTGTTGGGTCTATGATACATGGAACTAGTTAATGGGGGTTGAAACCAAGAAACATAACTCAGGGCCTTATGAGGATAACTTGTGGGGACATAGTGGGGGGAACTTTATGGGAATGTACTGGCGGACCCATGTTGAACCCCAAACATAAGATGTTAATGTTTATAATTGTTTATATATGTCTATTCATTTCAAGTATACCCGAAATATATCAGATGTTCGCAAACATGGATCCAGGGGGATATATATAGCGGGGACAGTTTATGGGGAGATATAGTAAGGTCATGTAAATGCCACCTTTTTTCCCCTGCAAATACCCTCTGGTAATTTAACATAACTATGGAAAATCACCATAGAAATAGTGAATTTTTGCCATGAAAAACGGGTGGATGTTTCCATAGTTTTTTGTAAACGTTTACCAGAGGGTATATCCAATGATATCTTTGGAAAATCACCATTTTTAATGGGAAAACTCACTATAAATGGCCATGTTAACTTGCCCCAAACAGGTCATCAAACATGGCTAGCTGGGAAATCCCCGAAGAACTTTTTGGATTTTTTCTCGAGCACGGTCCCACCATGTCCCACCCCCCAGTTTGGCAGCGTCTGTTTCACCAGTTGGCCATGGCTGGACCATAGCTATGCAATTTTTAGAACCAGTGGGTACCCTCTGGCAATTTAACATAACTATGGAGAATCACCATTTTTGATGGGTAAATCCACTATTTCTATGGCCATGTTCAATAGCTTTTTGTATGTTTACCAGTGGGTAAACCAACAGAACAGATCAACTGTCTCCAACAAAATATCCAGAGATTTGAGTTGCATCATCAGGGTCCAAGTAACATAGGACTGAAATTGTTCCATGGCATCCTTGGGAGTACCTGCACCTTAGGCCCAGGATGGCGAAGGGAAAATCTCAAGGAAATCGCTGGGAAAATCTGCAGCTTCATGCTACTATGGCCCCCTATGGTCATCCCCAGATAGAAAAGGAAAATCCTTTTCTGGTTGGTGGTAGACCTACCCCTCTGAAAAATGATGGAGTTCGTCAGTTGGGATTATTGTTCCCAATATGATGGGAAAAAATAAAATTCATGTTCCAAACCACCAACCAGAATCAGATTTTTCTATCTTTTCGGGTTCTCCTAAATCAATCCATTGACAAAATAAATCCATCGCGGTGGCGGTGAAGGTCGGTGGCGGTGGCTGTGGCTGGAAAATCCACCAGCCATCGGGGTACTGCATTGGTTATGACTAACAGTTCGCTATTGAAAATGACCATAGAAATTTCGTGAGTTTTCCCATGAAAAATGGTGATTTTCCATAGCTATGTACCATAGAAATCGTGAGTTTTCCCATGAAATTCATGGTGGATCTTTCCAGTTCGCTATGTAAACGTTTACCAGAGGCTACTGCATTGGTGGTGTCGATTTTTCAAAGAAATAGTGGTCAACGGAGATGAGAATCCTGCGATGAAAAATGTGCTGAAATGAAGGACCGTGATCCAAGTCTTAGATATCAAATTGGTGACCCCCTTGCATCCCATGATCAAATTTCTCCAGATAATATGACATTCTATTCCATATCCCCATACCCATTATATATCCTCATTATGTCCCAATCATATCTCCATATTTGTGGCCATTCGTGGATATTCCCCATTCCATTTCCAGTATGCAGAAAAAAAATACCCTCCTGTAATCAAACGTAGAAATAAGAAGATCCGCCATGTATAGATGATGTTCATTGATCTTCCCATCAACATCTCCGTTTTCCCGTTGCCATGTTTGATTACCAGAGGGTAACCCATTTTCCAGGAAGACCCAAGGCACACTGCAAGCAGCTCACGAAGCACGACTCACCTAGTCACCGCAGTCGTTCACACGGACGGACGGGATTCCCTACGGTGTGTTCTCGAAAAATTGAAAAAATTGAGTGTATATCCCCCAAAAAAAAAACGCATTTTTGATAGGGAAGTGCTGATGATCAACTGATGATAAACCACTAAATGTGGGGTTACCCTAGTTTCAGAATCAAAAAAATTGTGCAACTTTAGGGATCCTAAACTCGTTTGACCCCCTGAAATTGCGAACATTTCGACGAAGAAAATAGGTGAAATGGCCCCCTTGGAAAACACCTGCCCTCCAATTACTCTTTTCAAATAAGGTGAGCCCAAGACGAATCTGCCACTTGAGCATGGTTTGTACTTCATGTGGTTGCGGTTTACAACATTAATCCTTTCCGACTAACAACAAATACGCCCCCAGAACCCCTTGTTGACTGTTTGATTGATTCCTTGTTGGAACACAGATGGGGGAAACCAACTGAAACTACATATTGGCCATGTATCTTTTGAACGGGACTTTCAAATCTATTCATGCTTCACCTTTTGTGGTTATCATTTATAAAGGGGTTAGAGCAAAGCCTGATGAAAAGCTCGGCTTCGGGTCACTTTCCACGGCATTGCTCCAGTTGCCAATGGCGATTGGTGCTTTGATGGAAGGATCTTTGGCCAGTGCGGCCAGAACATCGCCCTGGCGGTCAACATCGGTCGACGCGAGATGGATTTCTCTTTGAACCAATTGCTCCGAATATTGACCCTGGTGGCCTGTATTGGAATGTATTGGTGTTTATATTGGTGGCTAGACCATATATATATATATATATATATCCATATATCATGTATAGTATCAAATGTGATAGAACATATATATGGTGTATATACTGTGGATGAAAGGAATCCTGCACCACCAAAAGGATGGTTGAAACCCCATAAGCAATGGGATGTTTACCACCGTTTTCAACTGGTGATTCGGATTTCGCTGGCCCATCCACAGTATCTCGGTTCATTCATTTTGGGGGTCCCTATGGGGACGGGAAATCAGAAACCGGTCAACATCAAATGGCCCGCAATCCTATAAACTCTGTCCCCACAACTGAAAATTTAATTACTTTAGAGTTGTGTAGATGTTAGATGCACCAACAAACATTAGGATGTAATCAACTGAAAATTGGTGAGGGGTGAATTTGAAGATCCATGACATTTTGCGGTCACTCCCAGTTGTAATGTGGACTTCAACCCCAAATGGTGACCGGAAAAAAAAAAGGCGCTATACAGAGGACTTACCAACCACCAAGAATCCCTAGTAAGGGCTTACTGTATTACAGTAACTATTATATTACTGGTTGGTGGTATACCTACCCCTCTGAAAAATATAACTTTGTCAGTTGGCATGATGAAATTCCCAACTTTTCATGGAAAGTCATGTCATCCATTCCATGGTTCCAGTCACCACCAACCAGTCTGCTATTGGCCTGTCACCTCTGTCAGAAAACTCCGTGAAATCCCCCATCTTTGAAGATCCGTGTTTCGTGGGCACCTCAAAGGATAGGATGCTCCTCCAAATGCTCATGCAAACACAGCAGTTCGGCAGCCCACCCAGTGGTGGCTCGTTCATCAGCTCAACTGCAATGACGTTCTCGTGCCTGGCACAAAAGTGCGTCGAAATTCATGGAATCTCCGGCTGTCTTTGGCCAAAAAAGAGCTGATAAACCGATGATAAATATACCGAACTATGGTCTAATTACCCTCTGGTGATCTCACATAGCTATGGAACATCCACAATTTATAATTAGATGAATTACCTATTTTAAGTGGCTATTTTCCCATTTAGTTCAATGATGTTCTCATTTAAATGTCGCTACTTCGGGCATCGCACCCAAAAGAAGGAGTGTGGCTAGCAGAATTCCCAAGGGTAGTCGGGAAGTCGTCAACCACCATTCATTAACGATGACCTCAGCTGTTTGATGCTTACAACAGTTGAAACCTCTAGTCTATATGAATATATCATAAATTGTATCATTTACCATCTGGTTATTTAACATAGCCATGGAAAATCCCTTATAAATGGAGGTTTTAATGGGAAAATCATCTATAAATGGGCCATTTCCCATGGCTATGTTAAATAACCAGAGGGTATACTCATTTATCAACTCTTTCCCATTCAAACCCCTGAAGTAATCAACCACAGGCAGCGGCGAAAAATCCAACCCGTGCCTGTCCCAGACTCCACACAAATACTTTGCGTAGGCCACCTGAAACCGTAGCACCAAAAAACTGCCGTTTGGCCAAGAGGTGGGCCCCAAAAATCAGCGAAATTGCTGGGAGAAATCCTACCGAAAATCACAAGAAATATATGGAGGTGTCCTGAAAGGCAGGCTCACGAATAGCCGTTGTCTATAGCTTTCCACCATATTCCCAAAATTTCATGGGCACATTCGCTTATGAATATTACATCATATTTCATGGTTTCCACAATATTCACCAATGAGTCATAGCACATTCCCCCCTTGAAACAAGATGCCTACGGCCTACGGTTTAGGAGTGGCGACCAGCTCGACTCCGAAACCCACCAAAATGGCAATGGCCTGTTGGGATTTAGTCCCAATAACTCTGAGACTGCTTATGTATACTGCATACCATCTATCATCAAACAAACCTGTTGTCAAAGGGGTAAACCTTCAAACCCCTCTATGAAAATCAATCAACCAATGGGAAAAGAACATCTATAGTCTATATATATATAGTTATGTATGTTATGTACATATATATATATAATATATATATATACATATGTGTGTGTGTTATACATATAGTACCTATCTTACAACGGGAACTGCACCCCAGGTGCTCTTACAAAAGAAAAGGCTGGGACTTCCAGTGGGCACCAAAGATTTGGGGTCTCGCCAGTTCTTGACAATTCTTTCGCAGGACAACTGTGACTCGGACCCATGAAAATCAACCATTTGCTCATCAAAAAATGGATGCTTCACATTGGTAGCACATCTGGCCGAGATTTCTGGGTTTTACAAATCCGAATTCTTCTAGGCATTTCTAGGTCTTCCAGGTCCAAGACACGAAGGGGTCGAAAAACAGCTCCTTGTCAAGCTGATTTCGAGCTGAGTTGTAGATCCTGGGCATCGAATTCCTCAGGGCTCGGCTCAGCAGATTCGTCACTTCCTCTGACATCGCACAAGTTCTTGTGCCGGAAAGACAGCCAACCAGCTTGTGTGAGCTGTCAATCCCCATCTGTACAACTTCCTACCAAAAGGACGGGAATCTCAAAGACCCAATACCACCAGACCTCCTAAAGAGCGAGGACAAATCCGCGACCACAGCGGGGTGAAGGGGGATCCGACCGCCCACAGACAACCCACGGGCACCAAGCCGCGCAAAGGGCAGACCCGAAACATCGTCCACATCACCCGCCGGGAGCCCGTCGACGGCACAAAGCGCGCGGACCCACGTACGATACAACTGCGACATCCGCGGAAGCACAAAGGAGTTGAGCGTCGAGTCCTCCAAAACACACCACTTACCATCGTACCAAAACGGAGGAAGCGAACCCGTGTCGAAGACAAATTGCCAAAGCAATTCGAGTGCTGAAATCCCACACCAACCTGCGGCACATGATGGATACCACCTCAGGGAGCACAGCCATTCATGCAACCTCCTGCCAAAGCCCGAATGAACCTGAGACCGGAGCGAGATCTCATCGAGCCGCGCACCTCTACCTACCACCACAAAACCGTCAGGCTCCCATTCACCGACCTTGGGTCTTTCGACCTCGACGAAAGCCTGCGCAATTGCCACATGCAAGTCCGCCAGTCTCGCCGCGTCTTCCTTCGCAGTGTTGTATTCCCTGAAAAGCGCCCGATACAGCCTATGCTGCGCCCTTTCAACAACCACCTTCTTTGCCTCCGCATCAACCCTTGCATTGAAAATGGCCAGAATACGGGCCTCACCCACCAAGCGCTGAGGATCCTGATGCGCCTTCACCCAGCGCACGATGCATGCACCCCACGACCTACCTGCCACCGCCCCACAGAAGAACACCCAAAGGTCCTTATGATCCGCAGGGAGACTGGACAACCTATGCTCCTCCGGCAGCTTCAACAGACCAGTGGCAACCCGCACAACCGCGAGGTTATCGCAGAAAACCGTGACACAGGTGAAAGAGGAAAAAGCAACTGCAAGCGCAAGGATCTCCGCACGATAACTGCTTTGCGCCAACCCAGGCAGAAGCCCGGCCCACACCAGGTCGTGGGTCCCGTTCGAGTTTGCCAAGACCACCGCACCTCCCGCAATAGCAAGCCTTGGGAACCTGGGGGACAAACAGCTCCCATCACAGAAGACAAACTTCCGCTCGAGACAAGAAGAGGTAACCAGAAAGGGCCAATCCAAGCAGCATGACTCAGCTTGCCACTCCCGCAACACAGGCAACTCATCCCACAACCCGTATGCCCAAGTATGCGGCGGCAGCGACCGACCCCCAAGCAGCTCCAGAAACGGCCCACGCAAATCAGCGACTGCTTCACAATCTCTAGCCCTGTGCAACCTGGAGTCCTCCTCTCCACACAAAGGACACGCGCGCGAGACCTCCACACCCGCAGCATGAGACAAACAGTCCCGAGTAAAGGTCACCCCGGTCACCTGCGTAAGAAGCAAGGCCTGCTCACCGAGGGGATACTTCATCCACGTCCTGGAAAGTTGAATGTCAATATGCTCTATCCCAGAGCAATCCTTTCGGTGCGCGACATTCGCCGCCACCTGATCCATCCACGAAGTTTCCAAAACGTCCTTGACCGCCTTAAGAGGAGTCTCCACCAGATGAAACATCCGACCAAAGTCATCCCTGGCTTCCAGACCCACCACCATCCACTCCATTGAGCGCAACTGCTTGGCCAACAAGTAAGAAACACCCCCAAAACCACACCGCAACGAGATCAATCCTCGGCGCATACGAGCCCGTGCCAAGGGGAAATCCCTCCACATCAGTCTGAAGAGCCTGATCCTTTGAACCAACAGACAAAAGGCAGGATCCACTGTCTGCATAGCCCCCACCGAACAAGCCAACCAGGGGCTTACCCCCGGTTTTGCCAAGGAAGCCACCCTACCTGCCTGCGTTCTCAATCTCTTGTAGACCGACCGAGGAACCTGACAAGTCTCCGCACCATGCAGACATTGTGGCCAGATTCCGGACAGAATCAACCTTGTTTTGCGCCACCTGGAGCACGGAACAGCCCTGGCCCGATGCAGCCTCCTGTGACCGAGAGAGATCCTTTGGTTCCTTCTGGCAGCCGCACGTTTCTTACAATAGGGCAAATCAGCACCAAGATCCACGGATTGGAGCTTAACCGGGATTCGGTCCTCACCCAGGGTAGCCAACTTGAGACGCTTCCTTCCCTCCTTACAAGCACTCCACAGCCAACATTTCTCCGGGGAAATCGGCAACGCACAACAGGTCAAAAAGGTCTCCACCGCCGGAAGGATACGCAACACCGGTTCAACTTTGTCCGCAAGCACCTACCAATTGTCCGCGTAAGTGAGCGGCAAGACCTGCCCTTTCGACTTCACCCAGAGAGCAAAAAACCGACACATGCAGAACATGGCGACCACAGACAAGGGGTCACCCTCCGGCACCCCCGCAGTGGCCGCCCGATCCCCTGGGTCCGCCCTGTATGCATTGCCCATCACCAGCACATGCCTTTCCATGCCATCCAAACCGGCTAACCACGCTCTCGCCAAGCTCTCCGGGATCCCAAAGTGACACATGACCTGGCACACCAAAGGGCGTCGTAGCACATTAAAGGCCTTGACGATGTCCAACACCAATCCCGTGGGTGCTTTCCCTGCGTGCATCTCCTCGGCAACAAAGTCCGCAACAAACCCCCAAAGGGACCTGGTCGAGAGACGCGGTCCGACCGTTGGCAAGGCATGCACCTGACAGATCTCAAGCATCTGACGAGTCCTGATCCTCGACCAAACCCGGTACACCACCGAAGCGACAGAAATGGGACGCACCGAGTTCCACTCCGGGATGCCTTCGTCCTTTCTGAGAAGGACAACCAACCACTGTTGCAACTGTCTCGGCCAAGTAGCATTGACCTCGATCGCTTTGAAGATGCGCAGCAAGGGGGAGACAACGCAGAGGGGCAGATTACGAAGCTCACCGACCGACCAGCCACATGTCCCTCTCATGGAAGTAGTCTTAGCACGACTCAGAGCTGCTTTCCAGTCTTCGAACTGTATATCTCCCAAGGGATGCTCAGGGACACTCGGAATTGTGTCCAACATTTCCTTCCAAGGCGTACCTCTTTCCAAACCTGCTTCACGCTGCCAATACGAATTCCAACCTTTAAAGAAGGCCCGGGACCAAACACTGGGGTCAAGGGAAACCTCAACCTTTTCAAGCTCAGCAGCCTCTTTTCGCGACAACCTGACGTCAACTTGGATCGAGTCCTCCTGGACCTCCAAGATTGTGCATTCCCTATACCCTTGCAGCTTGTCCCCTTCTCGGAACTCAGAGGCGTTCAACAGTCTCAACCACTGTTTCCCATCTGGCAACCATCTCTGGGGCGCCAACCTGACCGTCGTCCTAACTCTCATTTCAATAACAGGCGGATGCTGCTGCTCCTTGAGCATTTTGAAGGCGAAACTCCCTCCTTGCTTCTTCCAGGAATCATCAACCTGCGCCAAGAAACACTCACGCTTGGTAGCCCAACACCTCCTAGCTACCTCCTGCGCATGGGTGGCCGCAGCTTGATACAAGACTTCCAGAATAGCAAGGCTTTGCAAAACATGCACTTCAAATCCAACAGCCTCAGAGGCCCATCTCGGAAACCGCGGCCGAATCGGAGACCCAACAATGGATCGCCAAATACACTGCACCTCAATGGAGAAAGAGTGAGAGTCCTGTGCCCGACAACCGACCTTTAATTTCCGAACCAGGGCTTCCAGCTGCCTAACCAACTTCTGCCATCTCCTTGCCTCCAAAGCCACAGAGGGCAAACTGAGCCTAAAATCCCCTGGCCGACCCGTGTGAAACCGTGGTGGTGCCCACGCACGCAAAACCGGCTCAAACAACCTACCTCTACCAGACCATGCCGGCTTGGCAACATCAATTCCCTCACCGTCAACTGCCGCCAGCAAAAGGGTCTCCGCAATCTCAGACCAGTTCTCAAAAGCCTTGTCCATATTTCCTTCCTCCAAACACCGATCAACCGCAACCTGCCACATCTCGACCGATACCGCGTCAGCCAATCTTTCCAGCCTACCGAAGTCAAGGGGCAGCTTGTCCAAAGGTTTGGGCGTAAGCCACTTGTGAACCCTCAGATTTGTACACGGCAAGTCAAACTCCGAAACCAACACCGCATGCGTCGGCAGATCCTCATGAAAATCCACCACCGACCTCCTCAAACGCGGCACAAGCAAAGGATTCACCACACAGAAAGTGTGCCTCGTAGCCCTCTGACAAGTAGGCTCAGGTTCGCACCCCCTCCTACGTGCATCCAACAATGCCGCATCCGCCCAACCGTCGTGAAGCAAACCTTTCATGTCCTCAAAGTTGACCAAAGGGGTATTGAAATCTCCCGCCAAAATGGCAGGCCCCGAAACCGACCGCACCAACTGCACACCTGCACGAATTATCTCACAGTTATCCACATACCTGCGAGAAGTCAAAGGAGCATTGGGCCACAAATAAACAGTGACCATGGTAACCGCAAGCTCTCCAACTTGCACCACCCCCATATGAATCCGCTGTGACTGCCAGATTCGGCAATCGACAATCGTTGACTCAAAACTATACAAAGGAAACCGCGAAACCATCCCGCAACCACGAGATAAACCGCGAAAAGACCCCAGAACATTACCCACTTCAAACTTATCAGGGACAGGCCGACTCAGCCCCACGGAAAATCTAACCGACCTGAACTCAGCAGAAATAGCTCTCACCGCACGCTGCGTGTGGCTGGTTTCGGAGAGCAACACGACGTCCGTGTTCCAAGCTGAGATCACCGCCGACTTTCCCAGGAGCTGCATGGGATTAGTCGTGCCCACCTTCAATCTCAGGGGTGCCCCTGAGTGTCCACCTTTCGCACCTTTGGTGATTGCTCGATCGCCATCTTGATTTCATTGAGCGTGGCCTGCTGCTGGTCCTCCAATCTCTGCACGCGTTGTTCATTCTGCTGCCCGAAACGTTTAAGCAATTGCTCAAACCTGTCCTCCATCTTGGCGACGTGTTCCACTTTCCCTTCCAAGGATTGCAGGGCAATCTGAGTCTGCCCTGCATTCTCTTTGACCTGTGCAGCCAACGCCGAAACCTGCTGCTCGAGATTGTCGACCCTCGACATAGCTTTGGCTTCAAGCTGCTCAAACTTTGTTTTCACCTCCGGCAACATAGGTGCAGCCTTGCATGTTTGTCCTTCATGCGGGGCCACCTGCCATGCTGTCTTTGTCACGACGTTCCTGCTTGATGAAGCCAAAATGGCCCCTGGAGCATGAGCTTGATCTTCCAGGATGACAATGGTGGCCTCGTTAACCACAATTGACCTGACCGGGGGGGGGCCACCAGAAGAGACCAACCAAGTCCCAAATCCCTGGCCACGTAACACCTTCGCTGCCCAACCAACCTTACGAAGCAACGCTTTCAAAGTGGTCCGCTCGTATTCAGCCGGGACGGCCAAAAGTCTGAACCTTCGGGGGCCACCAGAATCACTTTCGTCCGAAACCTCAAGATCAGGAAACAAAGCCCTTTTGGTGCTACTGTACTTGGACTCGTGGACTCTCACACCATACCCCTTCGAGGTGCGAACCAAGCACATCACATCCTCCAAAATGTCCTTCTGCCTCTTCGCGTCTTCCAGATTGAAACCTGGGAACGTGATGACTTTGTAAGCGGGATCAACCGTCCGTGCAGAAGTCCTTGGTGTAGCGTACATACCATCAGTCCCAGAAAGCTGCAACAGCGGCTCCACAAAGGCCTCCAAGATACGCACAAAGCCATGTGCATAGACTGCGTCCTTGACACCGACCCTTTTATTCCCTGCGTAGAAGCCAAGCCCCCAAGCCTGTTGAATCATCTTGGTCTCCTGGAAACCCAGTTTACGAAGGTAAAAGGCGGTGCCTCTTTGCAGTTCACCCCAATACGTAGACTCGTCCCTGTAGACGTGAATCATGACAACCTTCGTCGCCACGTGGTCTTGCACTACCATGTCAGCCTTGGCAATTTTGTACTGAACCTCAACATCACCCACCTGCACCAAAACCGACCGAATAGCAGAAGAGTGGGGTCCCACCCAACCTGGCACAACCACATCACTGCACTTGGAGGTGACAAGTTCCCTTGGAAGGTCTTTCACAGAGCATCCACACACGATCAACGCCGCAGGACCAGTTGTCCGACTCCGCTGAAGTATAACGGGCAACCTTTCACCAATCGCATGCAACTGCTCTACCACCAACCCAGATGCTCCTTTAAGAAGATCCTCAATCGAGATGACTGGGAGCTCTTTCCCCTGGACATGGAAGAAGGAGTCATCAATCTTCAGGTTGGCGGACTTGGATGCTTTCAAATCCTTGGCGTGCTTTTTTCCTCGCCCTACCCCAGCCCTTTTCCACGGGTCGTTGACCTGAAGAGGGTCGACATCCTTGGCTTGCAACGATGTGGAACCTGCCGCTTTTCTCTCCCGCTCTAGGACCGTCACCAACCTGACGTCTTGCTTCGTGGCCTCCGCCTTGAGCGCGGCCCATGGAGTTTTGGAATCCAAGCACCGCTTACAGACCTCGTAGGAAACTTTTTCGACCAGAGTGGCCACTCGCTGGGCAAGCTCTTCCTCAGGAACCCCATGCTCCCTCAACAACTCCCTCAATCGCTCCTCCGTAGCCGCAAGTGAAAGAGCACCCCCTTTCAACGGAAACAGTCTCAGCCGAAGCACACCTGTGCAATTGGCAGCCAAAATGAGTGTATCATGCGAAACCGACCTGCCTCCCACCGTGATCATCGGGACAGCTCGACCCCCAAAGAAGCGAGTGGACAAATACGACTGAACTTCCCCTACCGTGGCCAACGGGTGGACCTGAATCCTCCCAATGGGTTGAATCGGAACTTCACAAAGCCTGAAGTCGACCTGGTAGTATCCAGCCCCAATTTCATCCTCACACCCAATCCACTCATTAGTGACCACGTTGCGCACATGAGCAAACTTCGCAGCAACAGGGAAAGGAAAAACCTTTCTCAGAAAGAAAGAAACATTCTGCTCGGCCTGCCACTCCACAGCTCTCCGTTGCCCCTTCGACAAAAACACAACCTCATCCTCAACCAAAAACCACAAAGGGAATTGGAGCTTGTGCGCAGGAACCATCCACGCTGGCACATCAGGCCGAATTGCATTCAGCGCGCCAAGACAAAGCTCCTGCCCCGTGCTCACCAGGCATTCCTTCCATGTCGACAAAGGCGAAACCCCCAATGTGAAGTTCACCCCCCGCAACAAGACCGGTTCAAATTCCACGTGAACCTCGATCACATCCTCGAAAAGCAGGCAACGCAAAAGATCAACCTTCTTCCCCAAACCCAGGACCTCCGACAGCACCTCTCGGATGTTCGCTCCTTCCGTGAACAAACCACGAGAAGAAACCCACCAGTACGTTCCATGATGACGCACCAACACCTGCCCTTCCTGATCCTCGACCGCAAAAACTTTCTGAGCAAACCGAAGTTCAGGCCCAAACCGACGTACCGCCATGTTACCCAAGAAGGCCCAGCCACAAACCATCAACGCAATGACTTCACGTAGAGGCACATCCGCCAATACCTTCAGGATCCCAAACCTTTGGAAGATCGGCCTCAAAATCTGCAAGACCTGAATAGGGGCAACGCAATTCCCCAATGCAGACATGCATTCATCGGCATCCTCAACAAAAGGAAAGACCGGTCCAAAGCCAAAAAGTCTGGCAGCCTCACACGGGTGCAGGTACCTCCTCAATTGCCCGAACCTAACCAACCACGTGAAGAGACCTTTGTCACACAATGAAGACCAAGGCAACAAATGCTGACGCATGTAAGAAGACATAAGAACCGGCAATGGGGGCGCGTCATAAGTGCGAGCCTCCAACACCTTATCCGCCTCCCTACTGCACAATCTCTTCAGTGAAAAGGGAAGCAGTTCCCACTTGGCAAGCACTTTCTCTTGTTCCTCCGAGATGCCCTGCACAAACATCTCAGAAATTTGCCACAACTTAGCCGGCAAGTTCAAAGCGGTACCTTCGTTGATTGGGAAATCAAGCAAGACCCGGAAGAAACAGAAGAAACACCTTGGACGCTTCATAGGAACAATGTGTGAAAGCTCCAACAACTTCACACGCAAGTGCCGCAGCCCCAACATGTGAGCAAAGAGGCCAATGAGAGCCCAGTGTGGGTGCCTGATCAGTCCTTTCACATTTTCACCACATGAAACCTCTGCATTCACCACAGCTGCAATCCCCAGGCCATGAAGCATCAGCTGCCCATTCTCGTCATGAATGCCCAAGCAATTTCCCCCACCTGAAAAGGAAGTGCAAGGTGGTGACATCATGAGCACCCGAAAAGGCCACCCCAGGGTAAGCTTCAACCACCGCCTATCTCTCACATCTCCAATGACGACAATGTCGAGGGACAACATGTCGGGCAGGATTGCCTCCAAAGGGACGGCCTGGCATCCCCTCATTTTACTCAACGCAATCGCCTTACGAGTGTCAATTTCGATGGAGACAATCCCGCATCCATCGTCCAAAAAGGGCAGTGCCTCACTCCATCCTCCGATACCAGCGAACAACTCAAGACACCGGGTGTCTTCATCAATCCATCTACGAACCAGGAAGGAGAAACCCTCCCTGGCCACGAAGAAAACCGACAGACCATCATAAACACCGCACAAACGAGCATCCAGAACCGCAAGTTTGAAACCTACCTTGGGAGTAATCCAACTCATCCAAAATTGGTCAAAAACCACAATAATGGTTCTTTCCCCTACCACAGCTTTCCAGCACACCGCTGTGAGCATCTCCTCAATGATCTCAAAAGCGAAAGACTGTATTCTTCTCAAGCCGCGCACCTCTTCCAATTTCCAAACATCAAAGATCGTCGAGGCGCATTCCAAAGAAGCTGGCAGTTCCCCGGAGGGGACCACTTGATCCATGAACCTGGGGGTCAGACATCCTTGACACACCGAAAGGTCTTGAAAGCACATGACGCACTGTCCTGGCCATTGGCCTTGATCGCAAACCACCTCCACTCCTTGGCGGGTGGGCGTGAGATTCTCCTCATGTATGACCAAAGACCTACCGACCTCAAAAAAGAAGAAACAGAAATTCGGATGAGAAACATATAAATTTGTCTCCTCACCAACCGGGGGTCCCGCCAGAATCATCTCGACGCACTGGTTGAAAGACAAAGGCACATATACCTGTTCTTGGACACAGAAGGGAATAGTCGGCGAAACCCGCACCTCAAAATTTCCAATGCCATCTTCTCCACAATCATCCGTTATGTGCTTACCAGAAACACCACACTCACCTACCTGTTGTTCCATTCCCTTCCCAGGGTCCTCGAAGGCAGGAAAATCCGAGATAGGGTCCGACGCCTCAAAAGGCGAGTCATGAATACTCTCAACAGAATCCATACTCAAAGGAAACCCGCCGGGACTACTGACGACAGCAGTGAGATCGAAGTCGGAAACCCCTGCCGGTTTCCAAACCCCTCCCTCCAAATCATCAAAACCGCCCTCAAAAGGAACACCAGCGACCTTTTCAACCGACCGACCCGCCTGAGCACGTTCACTGGCTTCATCATCTTGCACTTCTTGATGAGAGTTCTCAACCTGCAGCCGACCATTCATACACCCGATACCGACCGGGTTGTCTGTGGGGGAAAGTGGGGCAGCACATGAAGGACCAACCGACTCAGAGCACACCATATACCTGCGCGCGCCACGAGAATCCCGTCCAGGTGAGACGTCTCTATTGGCCGGCTGATACCTTCTGTACACTGCGCCACTCATTCTCTCAGTCTTTGATCCTCCGGTCGTACTTGAAGGTTTGGCGGCCCCACAAATAGGACATTGGCTTCTCTTCGCAAAGACCATCTTGGTGTGATTCACACATTCCGGTGTAGGGCATTGCCAATCTGGCGGGAAAAGCACTGCACGAGGTTCACGCTCCGTAGTAGCACGCTGGCGGCTAATTGCCATCCTCTGATGTGGCATCGGAGACAGAGATGGCGACTTTGGTCGAGCCGACCTAGTGCCTCCGTCAGACCCTCGACCTCGAGAGCGAGCATCCCTCATTCCTTCCACATTGTCCACATCTCGTCCACGACTTCGGCCCTCTTCAGGGTGTGCTTCTCCACTCCCACTTGGAGTTTCATGCGACTGTCGATCCTTTGGTCCCGCCTTGGATTTGGCATGGAGTTGCACGGCATTTTCAGAGTCGTGAGTCCTCCAAGTGAAGGTCCGACCCTCCTCTGCTGCATGGTCTGAGCCAACGTGGCTGTGCCCACCTCCACCTGAAGGTGAAAAACCAGCTCCAGTGCCTCCGTCGCCAACTCGCCGATGTTTGCCTTCACCATCCTCCTGTTCAAACGGCTTTGACTTTCGCTTCCTTCTGGATTTGGATGACTTGTGCCCTCCAATGTCAGCGCCACAACTTTCTTTCACCTGCTCATCGAACTCAAAGGCCACGACATCACTCAAAAGCAACGAACGAAAATGCAGCCATGGGTTCGCGCTGGTGACCGTTTTAGGCCATGCTACCGAAATCCCTTTGGATTCAAAAAGGCCGACCTCCCCCGAGAGGATCTCAACCTCATTGTGACAGACCGTGTTAGCCAACATGGAAGGAGGCATCGAGTAGACCTGACTTGACGTCGGCATCGAGATTTCAGATCCATCCAACTCCCATGTACAGGTTCCAGACGGCAAGCAACGCATAACCGAACCTACCATGAGCTCACGTTGACGGTCGGCATCAACCACCAAGGGCGTGATCCATTTTGGCATGTCCTGAACACAGCCAACAACAACAGCCAGCGGAACCATAGCAGGATCAGGAACGACATGCACAACACAATGTTGAGGAGGCAGCAAATCCGCACACCAAAGCGGGATACCCTGCACACTCTCACCATGCAGTGAGTCTGAATCCCACTTACCTCGTCTCAAGCCTTTGTTGCCAAAATCACGCCCAAAAGTTCTGCCACCAACCAGAGTCAAAATCTGTTCAGTCTCAAGTGGTGTTTGCTGCCGCAAGTCAACGTCAAACCTGGGAAGCTCGGGCATCTCCAGCGCCTCAATCCAAATGTCTGAGATGCGCTGCTCAGCCTGCATCACCGACCTGAAACTATCCAAAGGATTCTGAACCGGACTGAAAGCAGTCAGAGCACCAGAGACCTCCGAAAATGGAGAAACCTCATCCGACTCACCGACCGTACAAAGAAACCTGATCAGGGCCCTGTCAAGGTCATTTGCGTCACGAATGCGCTGCCTAACCAGCGTGACCAAAGGGTCAGCACTCAGATTCCTCACCCTATCGGGGTTCAGACATGCCTGCACACGTCCAGTGACCCAAGTCATCCCTGGCCCTGAGGCCAATCCATTCACCAAACGCAAACACCGACCGTAGGCATTGAGCAGGCCGTCAGAGCCGCAACGCCGCCGAAGCACAGCATCCGCCCATTCCGCCATAATGGGGAGAAACCGACCAACCGACCAAAGGCTAACACGGTCCGACACACCCTCAAGGAGTCAGCGGATTCGCCCCACCCGCTGAAAGGTCCCTTGAGCCAGGGCTAGCAGATTCGTCACTGACCAGGTTACGAGCTTGACACCTCTATGGATTGCCGTAGTCACCAATCGGTTAAAAAAAAAATCGATCACTCATGAGCAGTTGCAGGATTCAGAAGTGGGATGCCATTTTTTTTGTTTCAATCTACATTGAATGTAGATGAAAAGATCGAAGAGCTACCAATGGCTTGGCTATTTGGTGGATGCGTGTTGGATTGACAAAGCCTTGGGCTGTTTATTTGGGGGGGTTAGCAATTTGGGTATGGATCAATACCTATTAATACCATTTTTAGGGGGATGAACATCCATTTACCAGCTATTTTGATGTTCACCAGGGGTACAAGGTTTTGACACACTGCCATTTACTAGCAACTCATCACAAAAAAGGGGAGAGTAGCGCCTGATCAACCAGGCTTTATTACCCTCTGGTAAACGAACTAACAAAAAACTATGGGCCAAATCACCATGTTTAATAGGTAAAAATCCACGAAGATACGAAAAAAATATGGGCCAAATCACCATTTTTAATGGGAACATCCACGATTTTTATGGCCATGTTCAATAGCTTTAACTGTTTGTTTACCAGGCCGGGTATGCCACATGGTCGACCTTACACTGGGTTCATCTTCAAACTGACCTGCGCTCGCATCGCTTCAAAGTGAATGCCCTCCGCACATCAAACATCGCTGGTTCATGGAAAGCCTCATTTGGTTCTATGATTCTCACATCAACCTCCAGATTTTTATGTTTTTTTTCGGGGATTTCTTGACAAACCATTTTTGATTCACAAATTTAGTGGGTAAATCCCCAGTCAATTTCAATAGATGTTGATTTTAGAATCTGTTTTCCATATTTTTCCCAGCAATGTTTGATAGACTGGGTGAAATCGAACCTCATATGTGCCAGAGTCAAAAGATGGTGTATGGTTTATGGTCTTCCAACCCATATTGGGAATCCTGACAATTGGTATATAAATACCCATCAAATCCCATGAAAATGGATGACCATCCCGCAATATAAAACATGACAATCCAACTTTTGACTCGACTCTCGCATGGCACATATGAAAATCATTTCTGGGCTGAAAAAAAATCTTTCACTTTGTAAGGTTCAAATCCCAAGTTTCGGGAAAGCTCATCCCAAATTGAATCGAACTTTGACATGGTGTTTTGGTTTCAACCAGCAACCACAAAACAATCGCTGATAGTCCCCTGTTTCTTGGGTCAATGGAATGGTTTTCTTGGGAATTTTTTCACCGGAAAACCCCATGATCTTAATGGGAAAATCTATGGTTTCCGGTTTCGATTTTCCCTTAAACCAATCCATTGATAGTTATGAGTTATGAACCCCGTTTTGCTTGGTTACAACTCCATTTCTTGGGAAACTCTTAGTAGCTCCTCAGCCCCCCCCTTAATGTGTTTAATGGGTAGTATGGGCAAGTACCCATCGTTCCTTAGCTCCCTCGCAACCACAGGTTTCTTCGGTCCAAAAACTGGTCGCAAATAGTCGCAGTTCTCACAATGGATCTTGCGTCGCTCATTCCACCGTATTTCAATTCTTTCTAGAACCATACTAACATGTATTAACATGTATTAACATGTATTAACATTTAGGAATGGATATAACATGGATATAACATGGATATAACTATGGACTGGCTTACCCTCCAGTAAACTAACATGGATGGATTGAAAATCCATCCATGTTGTTGATCATGTCCCCTTCGGGGAAAACCAAACAAACCAACTGGCTATGAGGCTAGGTCTACCAGAGGGCACCGTGAATCCTTATTGCTGAAGTGAAAAATGTGTTTTTATTGCAAACACATCCTTTTTCATGGCAAAAACCATGTTTTTCTAATTATGAGTTTCTCTGAAAGTAGGGTACTCCGAAAATCCTATGGTTTATCATCAACTTTCCGAAACTGTCCATCCATTTTCCGATATTAAATGGGCATGCGAGGTGGTGCCACCCCGGTTGCAAGTTGGCTTATAAACCCTAGTGAAATTACAAACCAACCTTAGCTAACATAAATCAGCTATACCATCTGGTTATGACTAACATAGCCATGGAAAATCCCCAAAATAAATGGAGGTTTAGTTCGCTGGAAAATAAATGGAGGTTTAGTTCGCTGGGAAAATCATCTATTTCGATTAGGGCCATCGACAAACCATGGCGAACTGTTAGTCATAACCAGAGGCTACTTCTTCTTGCTTATATCACAATGGATTGGTTTAAGGGAAAATCTTAACCGGAAACCATAGATTTTCCCATTAAATATGTTTTTTTTCTGTAATTTTTCCCTTAAACCAATCCATTGACCCAATAAACAGGGATTCGATTAGGGCCATGGCTTGACCATGGCGAACTGTTAGTCATAACCAGGTTGGCTACTTCTTCTTGCTTATACCCTCTGGTAATTTAACATAACTATGGAAAATCACCATTTATAGTGAGTTTTCCCATGAAAAATGGTGATTTTCCATAGTTACGTTAGTTTACCAGAGGGTAACCCAATAAATCCCATGAAATCATCATTTTCAATGGGTAAATCCACTATAAATCCACTATAAATCCACTATAAATCACCATTTTAACCGTTGATTTCCTGCCGTGGGAACCCAAGGTTTCCCACGGTTGGTTTCCCACGACAAAGCGCTGGAGCTGAGCCGAGGTAATCAACGCACTCCAGCGGCCGTCCGCGTTGTTGGTGCGGACGCTGGCATTTCCAGCCTGGGAGAAACGTCGGTAAAATGATGGTTAAAATGGGGATTTATAGTGGATTTATAGTGGATTTACCCATTGAAAATGATGATTTAATGGGATTTATTGGGTTACCCTCTGGTTATGACTAACATAACTATGGAAAGATCCACCCATTTTCAATGGGTAAATCCACTATTTCTATGGCCCATTTTCAATAGCTATGTTAAATTACCAGAGGGTAACTAACAGGTGATAACTAACACATCCATTCCAGGTGATAACTAACAGGTCATTATATACACCATAGAATTTTGAATTTGTATTCCAATAATAATGATATTACTATGTAATTATGTAATGCTCCATAATGATGTGTATATTGGAATGGTAAATATGATCCTATGGATGTGACCATGATGGTAATAGTTAATTATTAATGAGGGATCTTTTCATACTACTGGTTATATCCTAATGATACTACTCCATATCGAGATGGATACCATACTAATTGTAGTCCAATAAGTTATGTGGGGTGATTTTCGATTAAAATCGATCGAATAGATCGATGACCTGAATAGATCTGAATAATTGGAAGATTCGGCCTGGGGATTTCACCATGAAATGATGGATATGACATAGCTATAGTTATCATATGGATATAGAATGATATTGAAATTTAACAGTTTGCTATTCGAAATGGCCCATAGAAATAGTGGATTTACCCATTAAAAATTGTGATTTGGCCCATAGCTATGTTAAAAATGGTGGTGATATTATCTGGTTGGTGGTTGCTGCGAACCCCTCTGAAAAATGATGGGGTTCGTCAATGGGAAGGATGACATCCCATATATGAAATGGAAAATAAAAAAATGGTTGAAACCACCAACCAGCTATAGTTATCATATTATGGATATAGAATGATGAATATATATAACTAATGGATAACTACGTTATCATATTACATTCTATAGCTAGAAATTCTAACATAGCTATGGATAACTATAGCTAACAAATCAATCTTATCTTGGGATTTCACTTTGAAAATTACTAACTATAGCTAAGAAAATCGGGAGGTTAAGCATCAAGAATTGCTATGGAGCCCATGAATGATAGAAATAGTCAAGTGGTGAGGCTAGTAATAATCCAAGAAGTGTAAACCAGTCGAGTGATGTGAAGATACAACGAATTTCACCAAAAGTATGTTCAGGATAGGTTAAATGGTCGCGAGCAAGAAACCAATAAGTACAAACCAATAAGTGGTTAACGGTTAACTGATGTTAAGTGGTTAAGTTATACTGGATATTACCAATAAAAGAACAAGTACCATGTTCCCCATTTTTGGGCACCTCCAATTTGCAGGTCTGCACCCAAATCTGTAGCTAGGAAATCATCCGCTTGGTAGTTTTCAACGCATCCCAAACATAGCCCTTCAACCGCCAACCACTCATGGTGGCCTTGCCATACACTGCAAGGGAGAAAATGATGACAAGCATTTAGGATCTTTGGGGTATCCTACTTTTAGACAACCCACATATCCTACCCGGTCCTCGCACATCATGTGCCGATTACGGCGAATGGCTCAAGATTACATTTCCCAAAAAAAAAATCTGTCAAAATACCAAAAACACCGCAAGGAATGCAGTGGTAAATAAAATCGATTTAGCATGACTAGCAATGTTTTTGGTCCAAACAGGTATATAGATGTTGCCAAAAACATTGCGATGCGTGACGATCGTAACTGACGTACCCAACATCTCCATGTTACAAAGGTTCAAATGGTTACAACACACTTGCTACCCTCTGGTAAACATACAAAAAGCTATTGAAAATGGCCATAGAAATAGTGGAATTTCCCATTAAAAATGGTGATTTTCCATTGCTATGTTAGTTCACCAGAGGGTAAATCTTGCTAACCGCTTGGTTCAATAATTCCTGCCATAACATATAAAACAGCCCTCTTGGAGTCACCATAGCTTCCTGGTTGGTGGTTGACCTACCCCTTCTGAAAAATATGAAAGTCAGTTGGGATTATGATTTCCAATATATGGAAAAATAAAAAATGTTCCAAACCACCAACCAGCTTCGCCGATGACTGGAACACATCTCTGGGACCAGGCGCATTCATCAAGTTCGGAGCACCTGCGTTGGAACCCACGGAGTATGCCTTCCAGGGATCCGAGTCCTGCCAATGATTCACGGACCTATCTTTTTGGGCGCTTTAATGGTCTAATGGTCAGTGATGAAAACAGTAAAAAAACACTTTTTTGGGTGGAGATGATCTAATTTGTCACCATGTGAAGTTATGACATGACATGAGTTTTTGATAGTTTTTGGAGGTTAGAGATGGTAGATGAGCACTACATTGTTTTTTCGTCCCAGCATGACTGGTGGTGATAGCGCTTGCTGATTGGTTCACCTTCCCATCAATTCATGTTTGGATCGGGGAAACCAGGAACCGTGTTTCAAAAAACGGAGGTTGAACGGTTTGCAGTTCAAGTCATTGGGTTTTTCCGAAAATTGGATGGCTAATTCGATTGACCAAACTCTGAAGCCGAGCCTGAGCACATTTCGAAGCATCCCCATTTTCTCACCGCTACCCTCTGGTAATGACTAACAGTTTGCTATTGAAAATGGCCATTTATTTCGTGAGTTTTCCCATGAAATTCATGGTGATGTTCCATCGTTTTTTGTATCTTTACCAGAGGCTATTTCCATATTTTCATATATGTTCCATCTCCCAAGTTTTTTCCATTTCTCCGGCACCCGGCCGGATCCCGAACGTCCCGAACTCGTAAGTATGTCCTTGTCATAGGTGGTGATGTTCCAGCCCAAACACTTGGCCAAGAAATTGGGACATCCGCAGAAGACTTGCAGTGGATGATCTGGGTTGGTGACATACCTGGGCGCCCACGACATCGCAAAACGGACCTGCCATGGCACGTGACGACCTGTTGCCACGGGCGTGGCTTGCAAAAACACGGGAACTAGATTAGGAACTTTCTGGGATTCATTAAAATTCCGATGTGTTTCAGATTTCATGATTATCTTCACATGATAGCGAGCTACTAGTGGCGAAATTAGGTTTGGATTACTGTTGGATTTACACATTTGTCAAACTACAAGTCGATCAGAACATGATAGTATACTCTTCCTATCAATGATTAGGAACGATGCTACAGTTTCGCTAGTTTTTTGTACCAGCGTGGCCTAAGCAAATTGAAGAAAAAAAACGGAGTGGAACATCCTAGAGATGATTCGGTGATCCATGGCCCAAAGTTGGCCTGAAAAACTCACCTGGCCAGGTGCGAAGTCTTGCAAGATTCCGGCAGCTTTGAGCAGCTATTCCAACTGCAACAGCTGCAGCAACAGCATTGCTCCAAGCAGCAGCCAGCCCTTTCCTGCAGGAAATGGCTGCTGAGGTACTAAATTACAAAGTTGGCAAGGGACTCAGAGGGCCTAACCATTGCAAAACGAGAATGGAGAAGTTGACAGATTTGAAGCTTATGTTTTGACTCATGTTTTGACTTATGTCTCTCGGAAGGTTCCTATGTCTGACTGATTTCTCTTTTCGGCAAAGCGTGGCAGGGAGATCACGGTGTCATGAGATGTCCAGTGATCATGGCACAAAAGTTCAGTGATGTCCACCACAACGGTAGTTGTGGAGTCCTGGATGAATTCAGAATGATATTAGTACCCTCTGGTAAACTAACATAGCCATGGAAAACCACCATTTTTCATGGTAAAACTCACGAAATAAATGGTAATTTTTCAATAGCTATGTTAAATTACCAAAGGGTAAAAATTGACCTGCCCTCCACTTTTGAGTTGATGTTCCGTCTTATTGGAGGTCCGGGACAGGCCAGCCTCTTTGTAGAATCGTTCAATTCTAAGCGGTGAAAAAGGGGTATTTTCTTTACACATCCGAAACACATCTCGTGTTTGGTAACGCACCTTGGGCACTTTTTTGCAGCAACCTTGGTCGCCAACATCTACGGCGTACGGAAGATATCATCCCAACATCCCACGGACAAAAATCCAATCCGGCGCCTGGAAATCTGCTGCCACCCAGTAAGGGATTCCCTCGCCACCATTGGTGGTGCTAAAAGCGTCTTGGTGCATATCCAGGAAGACGTGCACTCCCTGGCGTTCCAACCAGTTCCACCCCAAGGATTCCCGACCCTTCTCCCATTGCAACCGGATTGTGGATGGTGGTTCACCAAGCTAAAAAAGACCATGTTCTCCGCAACAATCACAAGTTTCCCCAGTGAAATCCCCCCTTTATATATATATATATACATATTATATTTATTTATTTGAAATATGTAAGTCCCCCTGGAAAAATCCGAAGCTAGTTCTTGATTCTTGGAGCATAAGCCACCAAGCGGGGTCACTTCCTAACAAGGCTTCACAGTTACCCGAGGGGACCTTGGGATAGTCTTCCCAGTAGCCTGTTTCGAGATCCTCATATCCCCATAGAACCAATGAATCCGGAAAAAAGGTGGTGCCCCAGTTCGTGAACGCTAAGTTGGTTTATACAGTAACTCCTATGGCACTATGGTTTTCGTTGGTGATGTATCGAACTAGTTGCTATGGTTTATAAACATATCTATGGTTTATATACGTAGTTACTATGGTGATGTATAGTTACTATAAACTAGTTACTATATAGTTCCTACCCTCTGGTAAACTAACATAGCTATTGAAAATGGCCATAGAAATAGTGGAATTTCCCATTAATAGCATAGTGATTTTCCATAGTTATGTAACAGTTTACCAGAGGGTAACCCAATAAATCCCATTAAATCATCATTTTCAATGGGTAAATCCACTATAAATCCACTATAAATCACCATTTTAACCGTTGATTTCAACTTAGGTTTATAAAACAACAAACATCACTGGGAAACCACCACCTTGTAGCCGTCCCACCGTCCCAGCATGGCACCTCTTCTTGAAAGACCTTCACCGTCGCCTCCAGCTTCGCCGCAAAGTTCGCGTCCACCACAGGGCTTCCCATGGGCCTGGCCATGGGGATACTATGGGAAGATCATGGGAATATCTTACATAACTAACACCATGGCGATGTGTGTATATATATATACATATATATATATACATATATATATATACACATGTGTGTATCTATTTGTTTAGTTGTTTATGGACTTGCTTTTTTTGCGTACCTTGTTCCATACCATCACTGGCAACAACGGTTTTTATCCCATGGATACTGATGATTTCCCCCAAGATCATCGTTCGGTTTTGGGAGGTTTTTGCGGTATACACGATCCAAAATTGGAGCTTCATGTTTGGGTTGAATGAAAAAAACCTGGATAAACACTGAAAAATTCACCGTCTATAGTTATCTCTCATTTGTTTTCTCATTAAAACATACGTGTTTAACAATTTTATTTTTTTCACTTACTTAAATAACTCAATGTAAATCATATAAATCCAATGGTATATTATATATATATATAACTCAATATATTGAACATGAATTACCCTCTGGTAATTTAGCATAACTATGGAAAATCACCATTTTTAATGGGAAAATCCACTATTTCTATGGCCATTTTCAATAGCTATTTTGACATAACCAGAGGGTAAATCATGATCCAATGGTTTCGCTTCACGATCCACGCCTGGAGGGGTAGGCGCCTTCCATCATGGCGCCCAGCCGCACGCAGGGCAGCACCGGCCGCGGCGAGCCATCCGCCGCCGGCGGAGGCTTGTAGGCCATCTTCTGGGCGCCTTCGTTACGCAACGTTTCGCATCTTTGGATGGGAACATCCCCAATGGAATCCATAGATTTTTCGTGGTGAAAGTGATAAAAAAGAATAAAAACATGGGAAAAACCTATAGTAAAGATGGGAAAATGGATATAGTTTGGGACAAAGATCTATAATATCCTATAATTATGGTGTTTAAAAAGATACAGCTACATCATACATGATTTGTTGAATGATTTTAGGGTAAACTATGGTATGTTTTGATATGGCTACCAATATCTACCAATATGTTTTAAGAGGGATAATTCAATGGGATTTCTGAATGGTGGTTCCCATAAACCGAAAAAAAAAAAAAACATCTTTTGACCATGGCACATATGGCAGATGATATCCCAAATGGCCATGAAAGTATGGGAAAATTAGGAAAATTCATGGGAAAACGATGATTCTCCAGATGACTAGTGCGTAAACAATGGATAATGATGATGAAGCGGTTATGTAACTGTTGGCTTTAACCCATCCAACCAGAAAGTGATTAAAAAAGGCAACCATAGAAATCAGCTAGTTAGTTACTATTTGTTTGTGACCACAAAGCCATCTAGGTAACCATTGTGTTCCCTTCCTAGCCGAATTGGACCTTTTTCATGCTTCTGCCTTCCGCAAATGACAATGCCGTTGAAAGGACCTTACGAAAACTGCAATCAAACTACCGAAGCACATGCGGTCCTACAGGAATGCAGGCAAGGCATTGCCTCTCGGAATTGGGTTACTCTAGAACTTGTTTCAAAGACATCGCGGTTGGGTTCTCGAATTTATGGTCCACCCACTTGAAGTGACCAAGATCGTCTCTGCACTGAAGCTTCTGTCAAACCTTCTGAGAGTTCTGCACTCTTTTTGTGTGCACCGTAGCCGCCCACCACTTTGTCTCTTATCTAATCTCCTCTCCTCTCCTTCCCTCTACTTCTCCTCTCTGCCCTCCTCTGCTTCTCTGATCTTTTCTACTTCGCTCTTACGCTTCTCTACTTTACCCTGCTCTTCTTTACTTCTTTACTCCGACTGTCGGGCCTTGTTGATGCGGTAATGAACCACCCATCAGCCCTTGATTTTCTGGCGAAAACCGAAGAGAAACATAGCTTGCCCAAAATGGGGTACCCATTTCATCCACTGGTTCATCATATTTTTTCTCCGATGGTTCCTCTTAAAATAGTATACCCTCTGGTAAATTAACAGTTTGCTATTGAAAATGATCATTTAGTTCGTTGATTTACCTATTATAAATGGTGATTTTCCAGTTCGCTATGTAAACGTTTACCAGAGGGTAGCACATTTTCAGACATGCCCCCGAATGACCAAAGGGTTATTCGAAGCCGCCTTCTACCATTGCCTTGGCATTCTGCCGCACAACATCCAGTGGTGGGTAGTACGGTGCGGCTTTGAACACGTAGTTCCCACCCATTAAAACGATCCTCGGGAGCTGGCTCAGGGGATAGCACCCCAAAGGTGGGCTAAATGATTCGCTGAGATGGATTCCTGTGGATTCTCCATTTCGAATTCCATATCATAAGCGGGCCTCGGCGGATCTTCAGAGATTCAGTGAACCAATGCAATGTCTGACCAGGGATCAAATGAACTGGTTTTTGATAGCCTACTCATCACTTCTACGTGTGAAATCGGAGCAAATGTTGTCATCGTTGATTGTCTAATGATTGCTACGTATTCATGTGACCCTACGGTGGGTGGAAGAAATCCTGCACCACCTTGGATGGTTAAAACCTATAAATAATGGGATAAACCACCTATCAACTGGTGCAGGATTTCTTCCATCCACAGTATGTTGTTTGATAAATTCACGTCTCTGCTAGTTATGCATGCAAATTTCTGTTGGACAAGTCATATCCCTGTTGGTTCAAGATGATAATCATGTTTGTCGACATGTTCCCCAAAAAAAACCCTCGGTACTCAAACATGGCAAAGGAAAAGTAGATAGCACGTTCCATGGGAAATCTATAGACCATGTTAACCATTTGACATGTTACACAATGGAATCATGGGCTTGCCCTTGTAGCATTATAAACCCCCAGTTTAACATTTAACATCTAGTATAACCATTGTTAACATTAACCCCCAGTTTAACATATAGCAACATACTGTGAAAAACCATGTTAACTCCATCTTTGCAGCTCGAATCTGACGGTTCCATCCAGGAGATGGAGTTATATGATTTAATGGCCATGTACCAATACCAAAAAAAAATCTTTGAAAATAGCCATTAAAATCTGTATTAATATCAAGAATTATATATGTACTGTATAATTCAAGTGATATATTGAAGGTTGATATATATATATATATTATATACAACCGGTTTTATCCACTGGTCATAGAAAAAACTGTGGAAAAACACCAACACCATCTTTCACAGGTAAATATAGGTATAGATGATCCATAAATGGACCATTTTCCAGCTTTCACCAAGTATCTCTTGGCCATCCTTCTTGTAGACCTCGCCCTCGATATAGACCTTGGCTTTCCGACTGGGAATCTGATTGGAAGGGATCTACCGGTAATTTAACAGTGTGCTATGACTATATCTGGTTGATGGTATACCTACCCTCTGAAAAATGATGGAGTTCGTCAGTTGGGATGATTATTCCCAATATATGGAAAAATGAAAAATGTTCCAAACCACCAACCAGATATGGTATAGATGGCCTCTTTACTTCTAAAAAAAATGCGATTTTCCAGTTCGCTATGCAGAATTACCAGGGGGTAACCAACGGCAGTTGGGAGTTCATTTACGAACATTGGATGTGTTTTTTCTCCAAAAAGTGGGACATGTTATAGAAGACAACTTGGAACCTCGATTCTGGGGAAATTTGAAAAACTTGGAGTCAAACTACCAAAATGGAAATAAGACCAGCCAAGAACTTGGATTTCATCAACTTGGACTCTACACTGTTTCACCAAAGCTGGGAGTTGATCAAAACTGGGAGATTTTTGGCCATTTTTGGCCAACTTCCAATTCAACCAGCTACAGACTGGAATGCAAAAAAAACCTGTCCATCATCGCTTAAAATACCAAGCTTTGTAGCCGACAATCAAGTCATTAGCCCAAACCTCCAGGGAACCAACAGTTGACGAAAAGAATCACCATGTGGACCATGTGGAATATCCTCTGGTAAACAAGCAAAAAGCTATTGAACATGGCCCATTTAGTTCGTGGATTTACCCATTATATAATAGCATGGTGATTTTCCCATAGTTATGTTAGTTTACCATGTGGAATACCAAAAATGTTTCTTTGGCTGCATTTCAGTGACCCCATTCTATGGGGACAGTGTCTCAGTCAAGAACTGGTCGCTCAAGAAACTGAATGGCTCAGGCCGCGAAACGGTGTCAGATATGTTCTTTCTTGTTGCTTCCACGTCCTTTTTCTGCAGCCCAGTTGAGATTCGCAGAAACCCTGTGGCCCGTCATTGTTGAAATCGCAACAATGCTGGTTCCCATTCAGTTGGTATTTCCTATATGGAAATCCCCCGCCTGAAACGGGATCCCCATGGATCCCCCATGGGTTTCCCCAAAAAAACATCTACCCAACCTGGTTATGACGAACATAGCGAACTGGAAAGATCCACCATGCAAAAAAAGAACGGTAAACCATGGTAAACCATCTATTTCTATGCGCCATCGAAAAACCATGACTATGTTAGTCATAACCAGAGGGTATATGGGTATGGATCAATACCTATTAATACCATTTTTAGGGGAATGAACATCCATTTACCAGCTATTTTGATGTTCACCAGGGGTACAAGGTTTTGACACACTGCCATATCCCAACACCCCAACCCAATTCTGACCAAGCCGCCCTTCCTTTCTGCGCCTGCCGGAGTGGTGTGTTTTCACTCGCCATGGCGCTGGAAAATTCGCCGCTCCGCGCTGCCCGAGCCGTTGATGCTGCCGGGGCCCAAGGACGCAACGTGGGACCTCCATAGCTGGGTTTGTTTCGAAGTACAGTAACTGGGCTTCATGATAAAATCAGAATAGTAGATCTTGTTAATCCATTATTAACTAGGCTTCATGGTAATCAATATTATAATCCCATTATAAATCCATTATAGTTGGATGGGCTTATAAACCAACAAACATCACATTTGGGAGCCCCGCTTTGTAGGTGCTTTGTTGATCCCTGCCAAGTTGGTTGAACTTTCTGTGGGCGGGAAATCCGTCTAACTAAAAACACAAGGAAAAGCATTCAGATGATGATCCATTCATTTTGGGGTTCAGAATTCATGAGAAGTATATATATATATGCCACCAGGATGAGAATGCAATAAAACTTATGATGGATTGTCGGGGCTGAGAAAAAACAAATCATGGAATCAAAGGGAGAAGTGAAGAGCTGCTTCGTTTCCAGCACACCGGGAATAGAAGCAACAATATCTGTGTATGAAGAGCCCTTTTCAGAGAATGTTTATCGAATAATGCCAGGCTACGGCTACGGCCTTTCGTCAGATCTGATTCTTGGGGTAAGTTTCTGCCCCAGCACGAAACACGGTGGCGTCCAACTCTGATGACAATGATCACAAAGAGTGGGACATAGGACAAGCCAATTACAAGTACCAAATGTTCTGACCATTTGTCCATCTAAGGGCCATTGAAATCTGTCCAAAACCAGCTCCTATGATCTTCTGTATCTGCCCTCGAGGTCGAAACATCCGAGAAAACAATCGTTTTAGGTGCAGATGATCACAGTTCTCTCATTGAACGTCAGCAAAAAATCAACTAACCAATCAACACCTTGAAACTGGGATGATTAACGGATTCCCCAAAAAAAAACTTCCGTTTAGAACTGGAAATGTATGGCATATCTGAAAACATAAATATATCGATCATCCACCTTCCCAGCAGGATCATTTGGGGTGGAAAAAACCGGTGTACCCGAAATGGTATACAGACAAAAAACGATGGGAAATCACCATGTTTCATGGGAAAGTTCACTATAAATGGTGATTTTCCATCGTTTTTTGTATGTCTACCAGGCCGGGTAATTGGCCCATTTCCGCACAAACCCCATGTAAAAAATGGCAAAACCCTCCACGAATCCAACACGGCCATTGGAAAATCCACCGTTCATTGGGGGTTTTCCCATTACAACGCCGTTTTTTAAACGAGGATGTGACAAAATGCCACGTTTGTTTCTCCCAGGATTTTTCTGGGACATTTCGAAATGCTCAGATCCCACGTATCGAAAAAAACGGAACTCGTCCAGTTGAAGCGCCGAGTCTCAGCCGTTTTCGCCAGGACGACAGGTTCCATGGTCAACGCGGGGGTGGCTCGCTCGGCTCGTTTCGTTTGGGGGTGTTTTTTTCGCCTTCTGCATCCAGAAATGATGCTGGGAAGAAAATGATGCGATTGGGTGCCAAAATATGTTCGGCTGGGGGTTCTCTAAAAAACTGTTTCCAGGGGACAACTTGGAAAGCCAAGGCAGAATCCGATGATTACTCCCACCAGTGGAGTCCGGGTTTCGATTTTCCTAGCTGGGGGGGGCTGACCACCACCGCTGGGACGTTGTGAGAGGTTGGTTCATGAATCATTCCCACAAAGTGGGGCCCCCGTTTACGATAGCTAAGTTGGTGAACATAACTCCAATAACTATGGTTTATGGTACTTATAACTATAGTTACTGGGGCTTATAAACCAACTTATAGCTGGGGGGCCCACATTGAAGAAACATCGGCAAACCACCTAGCTCGACTTTAGTAGCACATTTTTTGTCTACTTCCTAAGACAGCTTCCTAAGACGCCCTTTGGAAATCTTTGGAAGGACCCGGGTCATATCATTTTATAGGGGAAATTTGCGAGGAACCAGACAAAAACATAGGGATTATATAAGAATTGTTCTTTTGTCGTTTCATAAGGAATAAGTGTGGACCTTACAGACTAGAGTCTATAGTTAATTGAATTTTCTGGTTTCTAGTTGGGTTTGGGGAGACTATCCCCAGATCTTCAAATCCCCTGAATCCAGTTCCGGTTCCAGAGCCAATGGCAGGTCGATCGATCTCGGATGGGCATCCCAGTGATTGAATGGGATGAATGATGGTACAATCAATGGTGATTTAGTATAGGATTTCACGGATTTTATGGTGACTTAATGGAATGTATATATTATATCATGGTGATATTATGGTGATTGAATATATTTGATGATGATTCGATTGGATTTTGTGGTGATTTAGCGGATTTAATAGGATGTTATGGTTTAACAGGATTTAGTGGGATGTTATGAAAGATTCTAATGGGATTTCTGGTGATTACTGGTGAATTTGACCAACAAAAATTGCGATGAGAAATACCCTCTGGTAATGTAACAGTTCGCTATGAAAGCCATGAACCATTTAGTTCGATGATTTGGTGTATGCAAAAATGGTGTACCAAAAAATAGGTTAAATGTGGTGTTTAGCATGAATCGGATTCCATCACCTATTCTGTCGACATCCCTTTTCGTTGATTCAGAAGGCATTTCGTACGAAATGCCCACTGGTGCTGCTTCAATTTGATAATTTCATGAACACTCATGGGGAACCAACCAATCCCCCTAAAGGTGCCCCCAAAACAATAGATTAAGGGATTCGCGCTTTTTCAAGCCCAAACAATTGGGTTTTTCGTCCCCTCCAAACTCACCTCGTCCACTTTTCCGAGACATGGCTTGCCGCATCGTCCGAGTCCAAAAGTGGACTGGACGCCCAAGAGATTTTTTGTCCGACACTCAGACCCGTGGGGATCGCACCTCCCTGTGTTGAGGCTACAAGATTGAAGCACCACTGTAACCCAGCACTGGTTGTAGTTACATACAGTTGTACCCTCTGGTAAACTAACATAGCTATGGAAAATCACCATGTTTAATGGGTAAATCCACTATAAATGGCCATTTTCAATAGCTATGTTAGTTTACCAGAGGGTATATCAAATTGCGCCCATCGAAATATCTGTATCGTGTCAAGGAATCAGATCTTTTATGTATACACTGGCCCTGCAGCGCATCACCACTATGAAAGTCTCAGTCATTTTGGGAGGCTAGGCATGTAGCTATGTAGGTCATGAGGCCAAGGAACCAATGCACAGTGAGACAAGCTGAGCTTTTTTAAAAAGAGCACAGTGGACTGACGAATTCGTATCCCAATCTATATCTGGTTGGTGGTTTTAACCATCTTGAAAAATATTACCCTCTGGTAATTTAACGTAGCTATTGAAAATGACCATTTATAGTGGATTTTCCCATTGAAAATGGTGATTTTCCATAGTTATGTTAATTTACCAGAGGGTAGTCAATGGGAAGGATTATCCCATATATTATGGAAAATATAAAATGTTTGAAACCACCAACCAGATATGTTATGTATGTATACCCTCTGGTTCTTTCACATGGTTATGGAAGCCATGGCCCATTTCGTTATAAAATTTATAAGTTAGAATGAATTTGCCCACTAAGAATTGTGATTTCCATAGCTACGTTGAATGACCAAAGGATATATGAATCATCATTCCAGGTCTCAGTGAGGTCATTTTACCCTCTGGTTATTTACAATAGCCATGGAAAATGGCCCATTTATAGATGGTTTACCTATTAAAAATGGTGATTTTCCATGGCTATGTTAAATAACCAGATGGTAAGTCATTCAAATATACGTTGTTGTGTTAGCCTTTTTTTTGCCTCAGAAAATTCTGGCACCAAAAACACAACCGAGGATCGCCCCGCCATGTTGGGAAAACCAATAAATCTAATTTAGGGGCATTGCCTTCTGCTGGTTGACTAGGATAATTCAAATATGGGTCACGACAATTCCCTTTCAAGCTGAATATGTGGTAAATCCAAGCATAAACCAAACGACTTTTACCAAATCTTGCCATGGCTACAAAGACCAGACGCGTTTGAGGTAGGGTGGTCACTCTTGGGTTCACCACATGACTGTCGGGTCCCAGGGTTGACATGGCATGACATGGCATGACATGGCAAGGAGAGCTTCAACCAGCACGGTACAGAGCATCGTACCGGAGCCCTGTCTGGCCCTTGCACTGTGAAGTAATCTGGTTGCATCATGGTAGCCATGACAAGCAGTGATTAGTCAGATGTTTCCTACATTGATCAGGAAATCAACAAATCCATCAGCAATGATGGGTGTCACGATTTGAATACAGAAATCATGTAAGAACTACTGTAAATAGTTCAAATCTACGAGCTTTTGTGGATCGACTGACCAGAAAAATCAGTATAATCAGTAAAGTTAACAATAAAAATTGCATACAACCACATAAAAATCATAAAACACCCATGATGTTTTGGATTGCTACACCCTGATGTGGGCAAAGCGTAATGGATGTTGATCCCACCCATGAACAAAAACAGGGTGGTTGGTTCAACCTGTATAGTAAATCTGAATGGTTGTAAGCCGTTTTCTTGTGGGAGAAACACCGTCCCTATGATATATATATATAGTTATAACTATAACTATAATTATAGTGCAATGGTCAAAACACACAGTATACGGGCTATGGTCATCTATCCCATATTCGCCATATTCGGAATCCTTTTTTTATGCGTATATAAATACATAAATCATCATAAATCCCTATGAATGGACCGATGATCGTCCCCTTTTATGTAAATGCAATTCATGTTTTGACCATAGCACGATATAGCACGTGTTAGGTGACGCTTGTGCATCCAAATGCCAGAAAACCCACATGACTTGGTTATAAACCACCTGAGCTAAGTATGGGACACCACCTGGGATTCTAACCTTTACAGCTGAATTACCATCTGGTTATGACTAACATAGCCATGGAAAATCCCCAAAATAAATGGAGGTTTCGTTCGCTGGGTAAATCATCTATTTCTATGGGCCATCTATACCATGGCTATGTTCAATAACAAAAGGGTAATGATGCTTTCAAATCTCTGTTTGGCAAAGAGGTACTTTGCAAAACCTCATCTACCCAGGGTCTGCTTCCCCCCGACAAACCAGGCTTATTTTGGGGTCCTTAACAAAGAGGTGTTTACTATTCGCAGGATTCAAAGGTACAACTGGTACAACTTTCAAGAGTTTTTTTCACTCGAACTTCACAGTGCAACATTCAAAGGAGGGATCCGGAGCCGTGCTAACAAAAAGATATCTGCTAAAACTGTCATCGTGAGGAGCTCGTTTTTCGTCTTCTCATTCCTGATTCCTTAAAGCCGGGGCTAGAACACTAGGATTTTCCAAACGACAACAAAAACAGAACCTTTAAATATCATTCAGAAACCTAGGTATCATACTCGGTACATCATATCTCTCTATGGAACTGGTTTGGAACTAGGAAAATGTTCAATGATGTTCAATGGATAACTAAGATGATGTATGACAGTTATATGTTCCAACAGTTCCGAATGACAATGATACTTGGTTTCTGGATGATCGATCAGGGCCGGTCAGTAGACCTGTGGCAGACTGTCATGATCAGGTCGTTGTTGTACAGGAAGCGGTCCCCAAACGATAAGTAAGTTCGGCCAATATAATATATCTGGTTGGTGGTATACCTACCCCTCTGAACAATGATGGAGTTCGTCAGTTGGGATGATTATTACCAATATATATCGAAAAATAAAATTGGATGATGACATTCCCAATATATGGAAAGTCATAAAATTCATGTTCCAGTCACCACCAACCAGATATCTATATTTATACAGTAGTTGGATGGGTAAACCACGAAAAAAACCCATTTGGACCATGGCACCCATGGGGAAACCCTGAGAAAATGATCGACATTTCTGGTGGCGGAAACCCCCCAGTGATGTGAATGTTGGTTTATAAGTAAGCCCCATGAATACTATGGAAAATCATAACATATAAACCTCCATTGGATATAGTGATGTCCCATAAACCTACATTGGATATAGTGATTTGCGTACCATAAACCTACCAGTTCGTGAAATTGGAGTTATGAATGTTCAACGCTGAACGCGTTCTCGTTTACGGGGGGCGTCACATTGTAGATTTCCGTTGGGGCACGGAAACCTATGTTCTGCACCAATCACCTGTCAACCAACTGGGGTTTTGAACGTTGCTCAGTAAAAAAAAGGGGATCACCTGCTTTTCATGGGCTGAAATCCCAAGGTCCAAGCAGCTGAAATTCGAGGTGAGATGTAACATCTCACTTCTTCTCAAAGAAGCCGTCGTCCTGCAATGCGATATGATATCGCAGGCGGTTTCAGTATCTTGGTTTCTTTATTTCTTTTGTGTATGTAGTCAGGATGGATATAAGTATATGTATGTGTATATTTATATGTATAAGTCATATATCTATATGTATAAGTCATATATCATCATATATCTATATGTATATTTATATGTGCAACTTGTATTTTATAGATACATAAGTATTATATGCATAGATGGAGATACTAGATGCATGGAGAAAATCCCACCCCAGAAACAATGGTTGAGTAGGGAATTGGAAAACATATTTGGGACCATACCATGGGGATGCCTAATATGAACGGGCGATGGGATTATCACTCTCATCATATCATCATCATCATCATCATTATCATCATTTTCATCATTATCATCATCTTCATCATCATCATCATCACCATCATCATCTTCATCATCATCATCATACTGATATCATACTAATACTAATAGTCATATTCTTGGCGGGTCTCATAGATACCAAACAAGCGGCAGGGCCCCCTTTGTTTCGGAAGAAATTTTCCAGATCCCAGGCTTCGAATCCTTTGAAATGCCGCGATGCCGAAAAAACGCCATTCAAAAAGTACCATTCAAAAAGAGCTTGTTTCCCTCATTCATATGATTTCATAGGTATATATCATATATATATTGTATTATATATATATATACATATATGGTAGTGTGTCAAAACCTTGTACCCCTGTAGTTCACATCAAAATAGCTGGGATTTATGGATGTGAATAACCCCCTAAAAATGGTATTAATAGGTATTGATCCATAGCCATATTAATATTGATATAATAGATAATATATCTAGAAAGATAATAGATAAGATAATATATTTTTTTATATATTATATATCAGATATATCATATATATATATAGTTATATCAGATCTGTATATCTCCGCTTGGGGCCTCATGGAAGGCCGACGATGGCATCCCCGAGGGCAACTTCACGATGCTCCACGGCGCTCGGTCTTCAAAGGCGATCCTGAAAAGCCGAAAAGTGCCGTTGTGCCGTGCCCCGCAAAAGAAAGGTGGAAAACCCATGGGGAAACCGGGAAAGCCTATGAAAAATGGCAATTTATAGTGGATTTACCCATGAAAAATGGTGATTTACCCATAGAAATAGTGGATTTACCCATGAAAAATTGTAATTTACCCATAGACAGTTCGTGGATTTACCCATAGAAAGTTCGTGGATTTACCCAGCTATATAGCATGGTGATTTGGCCCAGTTCGTTATGTAACAGTTTACCAGGCCGGGTAACTCTTCTGGTCGGTGGTGCAATAACCATCTTGAAACATATGAGTTCATTAATGGGAAGGATGACATCCCATATATGAAATGGAAAATGAAAGCCATGTTTGAAACCACCAACTAGTCTACAAATAGCGGGTAATTTCCACATCGAACTGTTAGTTTACCGGAGGGTAACTATGGTTGGGTAACTATGTACCCTCTGGTTTTTGAACAACCATTTGTGAAAATGGAAAATCCCATGATATCACCATTTTTTGTCTGATCAATCACCATTCAATCCCATAAAATCACCATTTCTTCCGGTAAAATCTCATTACCCTCTGGTAATTCGACACATGATATATAAACTTATGGAGTTCACATATGAGCTCTAGAAGTTGGGATAATACAACCGCACCGCCGTTTGTGGTTTCTTTGGGTGAAAAAAACAAGCAATGACACATTTACCAAGGTTTAGAGTTTAGTTTGATGAGTAATTTTCATGTGATAATTTTGGGAACGTAGGATTTTATGGAAATTTTGCCGGAAAAGGGTTGTCTGGAAATAGAATACCTCAAATTGTGATGGTTCGTCATGATTTTCCCAATGAAAAGTGCCATTTGAAGCATTTTTCATTGCCCATCTTCAGACACCTCAGACACCCCCATGTTTATCCAGCTGTTTTGAAAGTGGAACAGAAATCCCGGGATTTAACCGTTACTAAAATCGGAGAACAGAAAAAAACAGGGCATTTGATGCACAGAAAAAGACCATGAAAATGTGGAGTAAAAAATGCACCAAAAATCCATGCTTCGTGGAGCAACAAATGGAAGGGACACTGAACCGCTGAAACTTGGAAACCAGAAACGACCGGGCTTTTTTTGGGGGGGCCTCTGGAGGAAGCAGATTTTTGCAAAGAAATCAGCTATAACTCGCAAGAACAAGTACCATCTGGTTATTTAACATAGCTATGGAAAATGACCCATTTATAGATGGTTTACCTATTACAAATGGTGATTTTCCATGGCTAGGTTAAATAACCAGAGGGTATAAGACATCCAGGAATTTGGTGCTTGGAAGCAGACTTTTTCTATGCACTGCCAATGATGGGTTTCGTCTCACCAGGATAGCAACAAAAGGGCCTCGGTTAATCTGTCATGTTTGCACCACCAGTTGGGGATGGGCATCGATGGTCAGGAACAAGATGAAATACCCTCTGGTAAACTAACATAGCTATTGAAAATGGCCATAGAAATAGTGGATTTACCGATTAATAGCATGGTGATTTTCCAGTTCGCTATGTTAGTTTACCAGAGGGTACTCGTCAAACAGTCCGAGTCAGGAAAGTTTTAAAAAAAGAAGAGAACGACCTCCAGCCATTGATGGCAGGGAAACCTTGCAAGTGCCAAGCGTTCCCCCCCCCGTTGTCGACCTAGTTCCCCCCATCCAACTGGGATTATGATGATTCCTACGATGAAATTTAGAAAAATCAGACTTGGCCAACTGTTGGTTATCCATCGCAGATTTGCGGAATAATCGTCCAAGTTCTCCAGCTGTTAGCAGAGGGTCTGATAGATAGTGGTCAGCAGAGGCAACTTGTCGCAGAGATTGTGCTTTTGCATCACTGGCCAGATCTCCTTTCAGCGCTTTCAGCTGGTGGGGTATATCTTGAAAATGGCTATGGCTAAAAGGGAAACTGATGAAGCACAATTGGATGTTAGGGCACCGAAGTGTCCGACAAACCCACATTCCAAGAGACCATTTTCCCAAGAACAAGGTTCCTAAGTACGTTGAGGTTCATATACGATTCACCAAAACAACATGCCCCCAAAAAAACATCCACAAAGTGCCCCAAACCCAAGATTCCCAAGTGCAAAAATTCCAATGACATGGTTCCCCAATTGTTTTTTTTCGAATGCCTGGAATATGGTTCCTGGATTCATAATTCTTAGGTTGCGAGTTGCGGCAGCCAACTCTGCTCTGCTCCTGCGCCGTCAGGGTGCCTTGCAACTTCTGACCACCCAGGAGCTCTTTCTCGATCTGCTCCCAGCCTGGTGCCATTTTTGATGTTGGGAAAACGCTGATTCATCAAAGGAATGGGTACCCGGTTTTCAGGTGTAAAACCCATTTTTTGGATGCGTGTCAATACTTACAAAGTGGGGCCCCCGTTTACGATAGCTAAGTTGGTGAACATAACTCCAATAACTATGGTTTATGGTACGCAAATAACTATAGTTACTGGGGTTTATAAACCAATTTATAACTAGGGGGCCCCACATTGTACCTGATAAGATAAAACCAGGTTGCAATGCAAGATGGGTTTGTTGGAAAATAGGGTATCGTAAAATTCAGTGGTTTATCCCAAAGACAAATTGCCAAAAGTTGGGGGCCCATCCCCATTTTCAGGCACACCCGTGTTGGGACAGTTGGGTGAAAGCAACGATAATTTACATATATGTGTGCATATATGTACAAATCTATAATATGGGTATACTTGCATATAATATATATATATATATATGTATATATATGTTTATACATATATGTACACATATATGTACACATATATGCTCGGACCTCCCATGATTCTTTGATTAATATCAATCTTCCATGCTCCCTCGCGATATTTGGATGACCGAGGGCATGAAGGCCTCACAGGGCTTCCCACGTTCGGTGGTGCTCCATCCCATTACTCTGTATAGATTATTCTAGATTTATGTATCATAAACCCGACAGTATGCCAAACCTGATTCCCACTGTCTTGATTCCTGATGGTTAGAAAGGGTGTTTCTTTTCTTTTCGTGGATTGATCAGATGAGCCACATCGCAGGCAGCGGAATTGGGGTTTCAACCCATCCCAAAATGTCCCAAAGAATGTCTTTGCTGGTTTACTTGCCAGTATCTTAAGTGTCTTTTGGTGGATTACCATACATGACATGAAAATCTTGCTGAAAAAAAGGTCAAGCCGCCGTCAAACCATTAAGAAAAAAATCGCTTGCTTCCCCTGGACGGATCCCAGTTTCCCCAATGGGGATCTCATTGGGAATCGTTTCTCAGACATCAAACCTGGCAATTAAAAGTCCCCATGAAGCTCTATTTTACAAATGAGCCATGAAACGTCCCATGATACTGGCCAGTGTGCATGAGTATCCCTATTCTACGTCGCCAAACAGTCCCCAAAAAATCACCAAAAAAAAACACCTAGATTAACCTATCAACCCTCATGTACCAGTGATGCATCCCATATCTGTTTGATACTTAAAACCCCATAAAAGCCCTAAAAGTATCAGTGGTGAATTCTGGAATCCCATTGAAATCCCAACTGATTTATAACTCTCATGGCCTGATTTTTTTTTGCTGAGGATCCTTTGGGATCACTTTACGTGAAAAAGCCAATAACTGCTTGGTGGTTGACCTACCATTCTGGTTAATATACTGTTAATAATGGTTAATATTAATGGTTATTAATGGTTAATGATGGTTAATGATGGTTAATAATAATCTGGTTGGTGGTTGACCTACCCCTCTGAAAAATATGAGTCAGGATGATGAAATTCCCAATGGAAAGTCATTCAAAATTCCATGGTTCCAGTCAGCACCAACCAGATAAGGTCAACAATAAGTTACGAGTCCTAAACCCCTTCAATGATCCAACAAAAAAAGCTTGAGTGATTTTCAAAAAATGATGATTCTCCCATTGCCCAAAGCCAGATGATCTCAATCTCCGACATCGCCTTTGGCGCCCTTCGCCTTCACAAAGGCTTCGGCACATTTGCGGTTCCTGCCGCGACCAACTCTTTCCGGGCTTTTTTCATATTTCACCCCTAGTCTTGGCAGAACTGATAAACTCAAGAAATGAAATTCGCAACCGCTGCAGTCCTGCCGCCGAAGCAAGTTGTAATCAGATCCTAAGGCTTAGGCCCAGAGTCTTACGAAAGACATGATGTATAGCCATTGTATGGAGAGTGGGGATAAACATGGATAAACTATAGTATCCCCCAGCCATGGATAGAAAATACCTTGGACACCTGGATCTTTTTTGGATGGAAACATTATCAAGCTACCATCCTGGACATACGTTTTGGCGTCGTTTTGGTGCTTACTATATGAGTGTACTTCCTGGTGCATATGTATATTGTGGAATATTTGGAAGCAACTTAGCATGATATCGGGCTCTGTCTCAATTTGGGGGATGGGCCCCCCTATGGCGTTTTTGCATGGTGCATATAATATAAATGGGAGTATCCTGTTTTCAGACTGCTACCTGTGGGGTATACGGTATGACCCATCAATGCCAATGACAAGTTCTGGAAATCGGGGGTTATCCCTGGCGGATTGTATTGGATCTATCGAGTTTGGGTCAGTCCTAAACTGATCACTGCTTGATCTCACTACCACATTAACATCTGGTTATGACTAACATAGCGAACTGGAAAATCACCATGTTCAATGGGAAAATCCACGAACTAAATGGTCATTTTCAAGTTCGCCAACTGTTAGTCATAACCAGAGGGTAACCAAATAGCGGGATCATTAGCGGGATCATGAATCTAACTAGTGAGCAAACCACCAGTCGCCACGATTTCTTTTGCATGAAGTTTGCTGAAATATGCAGTAGCATTTGTTGATGCGGTCAACATTGACTGTATCCAGGGTTGCTGTGAGCAGGAGCTCTAGGTTGATTGGTCTGTTGGCAAAGTTGCAGCCGATCCCCAATAATTAGTGGGTGTTGCTGGGAAATATGTCTTTGATTCAACATCATGGAATACAAAGTTAACAATACCAAAACAGTCTACCTAAATATCCATGCAGTGATACCAACTAACTTCAGCAATTACTCTAAGTGTATGGTGTGCACACTGTCGTTTTCATGTATCTATTCCTAATGCGTCACCGGTTGACCATGCACATGTGTTCTTGACACTACTTCTTCACTCATATTTCCCTGTAAGTGTTACCCTCCAGTAAATGAACAAAATCGTTTTTTGCAAAAAAAAACATTGGCGAACGTTGTCCAGCCCATGAAGTGAACATTATCCTCCAGTAAGTGAACAAAATCTTATTTAAAAAAAAAGAAAAACATGGCAGGCTATAGCAACTAGTCTCTTCAACAGCACTTTCTACACGCTACACTCATAGAATTGGATGATGGGAAAATTTACAGGAAAGCCCGATCAATTTGATGGTAAAAACCCATGGGTTTCCGGTTAAGATTTTCCCAAGAAAACCAATCCAATGATACACCACTTCGTAAACCTTGGCTTTCCACGTCCGAGAAATCATCATCCGAGACACTGCCACGCCACAGCTTTCCAGGAAGGTCGAATCCTTCACCTGTCAATGAGGGCCCAAGCTGCCCATGGCCCGTCAGAATTGGCTTGGGATGTTGGGATATACCCTCTGGTTATTTAACATAGCCATGGATTTATAGATGGTTTATTATTGATTTACCTATTAAAAATTAGGTTTATGTATCTACCCTCTGGATTTACCTATGAAAAATGGTGACTTTCCATAGTTATGTTAGTTATTGAACCATTGATTTTCCATAGTTATCTTGGTTATTTACCATGTATTTACCCTATGGATTTACCTATTCTAGATGGTGATCTCCATAGCTATGTTAAATTTACCTATGTGAAAGATGGTGATAAATTGGTATTCTTGCGAATCTGCCACATGGCCCATGGCATCTAAATGCTGAAAGATATCTGGTTTTACTGGCAACGATATAGAAATGCGGCGATGAAGAATTCAAAATCCCATGAAATCCCATGATTTACTGGATGAAAATGGCGACAACACCAAGAAGTAGTGGGCTGTTTTCAATACCCCATTGTTTAAGCTGATAAAATCAACGCCTTTCCTAAGAAGCTGGCTGATGCTGTAGAATTTGCCCAAGTCTCGCAGGGGCAGCGTGCTGTTTCTGAAGTCGGAAGTCTCTTTCAATAGAGATTGTACTATCCTCCAAACAGATGTTAAAACAAGTTGGAAAGCTGGAAACTATGACATCTATAGTTTTCAGGTAATGCTTTGCCATCGATTTGGGGACCCCTTGTAGGTTTGCCTATCAGGCAGCATCAAATCTGGTCTCTTTTGGGCCAAAGCCTCATGCATCTCCACGTCCTATGCGGGAGGTTCTAGATGAATTCCTGCTAGGTGAAACTCCTGGCTTTCAACACATTTTTTTGGCGAAGACATTGATGGGATGATTTCATCCCAGCGATGCCCACGTTGAAAATCTGGTTGGTGGTGCAATAACCATCTTGAAAAATATGAGTTCGTCAATGGAAAGGATTATCCCATATATGACATGGAAACTAAAATTCATGTTCCAAACCACCAACCAGAAATATGTTTCTGATTGAGAAGCGCTCGTAGGAGGCCAGGGCTATTCCCCAGCCTGAGATCCACCTTTTGATCTGCGAAATGGTGTCAAGACAACGAAAAAGCAGTCGAAAGTCTCCCGCTCAAAAATTCATCCAGGCTGTTCCTGATTCAGTGTATTGGTCAATAATGTCCTTTTGGTAAAAATAGAGGGGCCGGGAGCTGGTTAATCCCATCTATCATCATAGAAACCTGTTGTTTCAGGGGTAAACCTTCAAACCCCTCTATGAAAATCAACCAATAGGATTGATCAACCAACCAATGGGAATTTGGGACATCTATGATTCTTACGATACCCTCTGGTAATTTAACATAACTATGGCAAATCACCATAGAAATAGTGAAGTTTCCCATGAAACATGGTGGATCTTTCCATAGTTATGTAAACGTTTACCAGAGGGTATATCCAATGATATCTTTGGAAAATCACCATTTTTAATCGGAAAACTCACTCTAAATGGCCATGATTGCGATATCCGTTATGATACCAGGGGGTCACTGTAGTACTCATCTTGCGGCGACCACCGCAGCACTCAGCAGCTCAAAGTGTTGCTCCAGCACCGCCCTGACAGCGTCACTTCTCGCCTGTCGGAAACAAATGGTGAACTTCGAAACATCTCAGCCCCGACAGACATATAGGACTATAACTATGGTTTATAGGTGATATATCTATAGCTACTATGGTTTATAAACATATCGAACTAGTTCCTATGGTTTATAGGTGATGCATCGAACTAGTTGCTATGGTTTATAAACAAATCTATGGTTTATATAGTTACTATTCTGATATATAGCTACTATAAACTATAGCTACTATCTCTGGTTGGTGGTTTTATATAACCATCTTGAAAAATGATGAAGTTCGTCAATGGCTTTCGGATGACATCCCATATATCTGGGTAAATTGTAATATTTCACTAACCTGAATTAAGGCCATTTGGGGATGATTTCCCTTACTAACCATGATTATAGTGAGGGAGAACAGTTTCGGATGACATCCCATGTATGGAAAATGATAAAAATTCATGCTTGAAACCACCGAAATCGCAGGACATGTTTTGATAAATCTCCCATCCCTGGTGAAGTCCAAAAAGGGGTCCCCCGGCGGGATGGTGAAGCCCCAGTGAAGCCCTTCAGTGATGTGAATGTTGGTTTTTTCAAAAAGCCCATGAAAAAAAACATCCGAATCTTTACATAACTATAGTTATTTTTCATGTTATTTATACTTATATCTACCATAAACATCCATAAACCATAGAACTACCATAGAACTCAACCACTTAACTAGTTCGTTATATTCACCAGAAACCATAGAACTCAACCTGCAGAATATTTTTGGCATCAAATCCTATCGAACTCAACGAACTCTCATGAAATCCCTATAAAATTCATGGTTCATGATGTTTTTTTTGTTCATCTTCCCCACCTATATCTCCCATCTATAGATGATTCCAGGATGTCCCCATTGATGAATATCTACCAATTACCCTCTGGTTATTTAACATAGTTATGGAAAATCCCTTATAAATGGAGGTTTCGTTCGCTGGGAACATCATCTGTGAATGGGCCATGGCTTCCATAGCGAACTGTTAAATAACCAGATGGTATACATACATTAATATACTGTAGTACCATAAATCCAAACTTCGGCTACTTCCAGGATGTCCCCATTGATGAATATATACCAATCATATAGCCGTAATTTTTAATGCATCATTTCCATGGCCATTTCCAGCTGGTAATCCAACCTGCCTGGGCCAGCAGCCTCCGCTTCGCTTCCTGCAAGCCTTGCAACACCTGCTGCGCGTTCGACAGCACGGCGTAACGCAGCAGCTGGGCCGAGAAGTCGCAGGGCACCGACAAGTCGTCCACCAGGCCACAGACCTTTGGATGTGGTGGTTGGAAACTCAAAAAAAGGGTCTGTGTATACCTATCTATATATATATATGTGTAAGATTATGTATAGATTATGTATAGATTATGTATAGAGTATGTATAGATTATGTATAGATTATGTATATGTATCATTGTGTATTTGTGTGTGTGTATCATTATGTATATTTGTGTATGTATATGTGTATATGTATATGTATATGTATATGTATAGGTATATGTATATGTATATGTATATATGTACGATAAAAATGATGCATTAGTATACTGTATAACTACTTGTGTATGGTGATCGATATATTTATAGACAGAGCCCAAACTGAAAGTGATTTCTAATCATACTGTATCTATCTATGGAGATTCATAGTTTCCTGTAGATTGATGATACTTTGAAGATAGAGCCAAGAGATCTCAGTTGCGTGCCACGTGGTCTGCCTGCTCACCCTGCAACTCGTCATCCATGAACCATTGCGGATTTCTTGTATTGGTCATGTGTTGTATAAAAACGATTGAACCATCCAATTTGGAGGGCTATTGACTCACGCCGTTTTTTGCTTTTTTCCCTATAAAATCTATAAATGAAACGATGTGCCGCTCTCTGCCTGTTCTGTTTAATGTATATATATATATATGGAAATATGAAATGGAATATATATGGGCTGCCAAATCTGGTACCCTTGTGTTCACCCCAACAAATAGCTGGGATTTGGCTGGGAAGTTTCTCAACGATTTTATGGTACCTGGTAAACGTTTACATAACCATTGAACATGGCCCAGTCGAAATACTTGATTTACCCATTCAAAATGGTGATTTCCAATAGTTTTGTTAAATTACCAGAAGGGTAACTCGACATCAAACCTGGCAATGGGAATTATGAGTTCGTCAATGGGAAGGATTATCCCATATATTATGGAAAATAAAAAATATTAGAAACCACCAACCAGAAATGGTATTCTTATAGGGTTTGATTCGCGTTTCCCTATGCGTTTCTTCAGATTCGCCCGACCTCCACGAAGTGAAACTCCTGCGCCACTGTCGCCTTCAAGAGCTGCGGATCCAAAAAAAAGTGCTCTTGCTGCAGCACGGCATCGGTGGCAAGCCACAAGAGCTCACCAGTGAAGGGTGACCTGAAGCACGAGAAATACGCTTTTTGTTGGATATAAATATATATATATATATGTATTAAGACAAAAACAACAGGAGTGAATGGTTAAATGAACACCAAATATATTAACATTGATGGCCATGCATATATATATATATATGTATACATCAATACGCCATATATTGGTGTTCAACATGAACAGGATTGAATGGCCAACAGGAGTGAATGGTTAATGGAACACCACATACTCAACTGTCAATTCACCAACAGGATTGATGGCCCATTTACTGAACATGCTATATTGGATATATAACGGTATATATTGAACATGGTGATTGATGGTGTAGGCTCTCGTAATTTAAGAGTGTGCTACAGAAAATTTGCTCACTTACATGGTTCGATGTTTTACCTCTTAGACATGGTGATTTTCCATAGCTATGTTAATTTACCAGAGGGTAACTAAGAGGATTCATCGGGGGGTATCCCAAAATGGAGGAGATCCCCAATTTCTGGCAAGATTGATGGGGAAAATAACTGGTTGGTGGTTGAGCCCTACCCCTCTGAAAAATATGAAAGTCAATGGGAAGGATTATCCCATATACTATGGAAAATAAAAAATGTTCCAAACCAGATAATGATGAACCAAGAGTTTTTTTGTCCTGCGGGCACTTGATCTCCATCCTTGATATTCATCGTTGGCGTTGAGAAAAAACATCCCTTTTTGGTCAAAAAATCACCGTTTTGACCTGAGGTGCAAGAAAACATACCGCTTGAAGCGGTGAGTTTGGGGTGTCAATTGATCAGCAACCTGACTTTTGGATGTGGGAAAAGAATAGACTGCTGGGGGGCCTTCAAGTATCCAATGTCGTTCCGTGCATACATTTGCATTGGAACTCTTCCCCATAGCTATCCTGGGGAGTGCTTTAATTTTCACATTGGCCTCTATATTGGGATTGGAATCTTGACAGGCCTTTGATTGAGATGGAAGAACAGTTGAAGTAGGTAGTGTTCCCATCATTTTCTTCAACACATATGCTTGTTTCCAAAGTTTGCTGCCCATACTTCTTCACCCCGGCCTTCTTGCAAAGCCCTTCATCAGTATTTCTTCACCGCCCAATACAACTGCTTCCGAGAGACACGTCAGCATCTGGGTTTTCAACCTTCGCCAGTGATTCAGGTATAAAAAACTTGAATCCATAATCTTCAACAACATTGGGTTTAAGGGAAATTCAAAACCGAAAACCACGTTATTCCCAGGAAATATTGTGGTTGCTTGTGGTTGCCTGTACATCCTCAACCAATTCTGGATAAGACTCGCCATTTTGGAAACCATCACTGCACGTCACAGTTTTTCAATTTGGTGAACATCCCCATTTCTGTTGGGCGTGAACATCCCTTCGTTGAATCTCCATACCGTTCTTGTTTCATCTCCATCCGGCCGGGCCTCCTGGGCCTTCAGTGCCGCTTTGCCTCGCCGCTGCAGATCCTTCAGCTCCGAATTCAGCTGCCGCAGCAGCCGCTGGTTCTGCGCCCTCTGCTGTCGCTGCGGCGGCACCGCCGCAGGCGGCGCCGCCGGGTGCGGCACCGGCGAAGCCGATGCGGCGGCCGATGCGGCCGGTGCTGGTGGCGGTGAGTTGGCCGAAGCTGCCTGAGATCGAGGCTGTTGAGGGCTACTGTTTATGCTTGGGATCTGTTTATGGGAGCTTGACAGCTTGTGGAATCTTGGCCTGTTTGCCTGCGAATGTGGATAGAATGGTGCTGAACCGGGGCAAATCATTGCGTATTACCAACTTGTTTGATGACTTGCATGCACGAACTTTGGATTCTGATAATTATCCAATATGCTGGTTAGTATAATCCCCGAACTAATCATCAATCAACCATCATTTGTCAAAGACTTCATCGATATATCCTCCCTGTTTTTGGTGCGCAGCACATGCTAAACCCCATATGAATGATGGGATTTCACCTCCATTAATCAGGATTTCAACATGCCTATTACCATCTGGTTATGACTAACAGTTTGCCATGGAAAATCGCCATGCTATTAATAGGTAAACCATCTATGTCTATGGGCCATCTATACCATGGCTATGTTATATAAATAACCAGAGGGTAATAATTTACAGTACTATGACCATCCAAATATGAAATGCGTTCATGACCATCTATGAATTTCACCTGTTCAATTGGGGATGGGTCAAAACCTCTCATATCAATCATCACAATTATGATCTATGAATAGATGTACCATGATGTACCCCTATCATCCATTTGATACATATGGATGACATATCTATAAATCATCCATAAATCCCAGCTATAGGCTACCAATGGCTACCATCCGAGTGCAGACAAAACGCGTCCCAGGCGTCCTCCCCACACGCCAGCGCCGGCCGTTCGCGTTCACCGTTTCCGTCGTGGCCATCGTGGCCGTCGTCGTTGCCACGGCCCGCGGCGAAGCGGCAGACGGAGGAGGCGTGGACCAAACAGTGCCGACCTGGCCGTGGAGCGCCCGAGTTTTTCGGGACAAAAACGGCCCAAAAATGGTGAGTCCTCCATTGAAAATGGGGAGAAAATGGGGATTTTGATCAGCGATTTGATGGGGATTTTCATGGTGGTTTGATAAGTTATATAATATCGAATGGTGATTCAATATATCCAGCAAACACTGGAATAATCATGGATATATGTGATATGTAATGTAGTGATATGTGGTGATATCTATAATGTTTCGATATATCCAGCTACAATATGGTGATATGTGACCACAATGAAAAGACCAGTTACTATGATCTTTCCATAGCAATCAGGTGCCAAGATTCGGTGACACTAGTTCACAATCTCGGATTAGTAGTGATTAGTATCGGATATTAATTTCGGATATATATAATATAATTTAATATAATATTATATATATAATATATATATATAATTCAATCTGATGATGTTTTCCTGATTGCATTTTCCTGATTTGGGAATCTTCTTTTGGGGTGATCTAATGCTCAATAAAAAATTGAAGCCATTCGGATGAAATCCTTAAATGTGTCCAAAAGAAACCCATGTTTCTGGGGCTTCATCAACCAAGTTTGAATATCAACAAATGATTCCAGTAGTGAACGGTCAGTAGTGGGTTTATCCGTTTATCCTAATCATTAATGCTGCTATATCAATGGGATGTTGGGAGGCTGCAATCCACCCTGTACCTGGTTGCAAACCCTGGAATTTGACCATATTTAGCCACTAAAAATGGGATGGCATTTCTAATATCTCTATTTAAGCCAACGGGAGTGAGATCGCCAACAAAATAGAATTGACCTATTGGGGAACTGGTTCAGAATCACAGAATGTAGCTGCTAGGAATGGATCAAAATGGTCATATCGATTTTCAGGAGCACAGCGCCGATAGAAAATCGGAATATATGCCTATTACCATCAGTTTCCTGTTGCCAAAAATTGCCAGCACTTTGGGCTACCTTGGTACCCATTTTTGAGCCAGACCCCTACTATGGGTCACACTAAAACACACACCCCAAATGATTCAACTACCCAACATTCCCATGGCCGAGATTAAGTTGCAATGTCTTCACACAGGGTTTTTCATCCTCAAATCGTGACCGATACCCAGAATGCCTAGATGTTGATTGCTGAATATTTAGAAATTTGAAATAGTAAATCAATCCAGGATAACAATTCATGTAGACTCCAGATCTTTTTTCACCTGGGCTGTTGAACTGGGGTTGTCATTATTTGCGGGGAAAACCTTGATCAATCCAGGAAACCAATGAGTACTAACTGTGCTAAGACCAAAGATGCAAGCCAATATCATCAATTTTGGGTTATATGTCCCAGTGAATATCCCCATAAAATGATTAAAGTTCAACCCCCATGTTGATTTCTTGGTGAGTATTTGGAGGTTTCCTAGAAGAGGGGTACCCCCAGTCATCATCCGTGGTATTTTAGGATGTTCCATGAAATAAACCCTCCAGCGTGCTATTGCGGTACCACCATGACTTAGGAAACCTCCATTGAACCCCAGAGGATGGTTCCCCCCAGTCAAAAAAGTTGCTTTAGAAAGCCCATTATAGTTATATCATGTCAAAAACATCTATAAATGATAGTTATATCATGTCAAAAACATCTATAAATGATAGTTATATCATGTCAAAAACATCTATAAATGATAGTTATATCATGTTAAACATCTATAAATGATAGTTATATCATGTCAAAAACATCTATAAATGATGGTTATATCATGTCAAAAACATCTATAAATGATCCATTGAACCCCTCAGAGATGGAAGAAAAAAAATCTCCCCGCAGACCTCGTTGCAGCGCAGCATCACTGGCCTTTTGCACCTCCTTGATGCTGTGGAGGATGCGACTGGTGGCCTTGAGGTGCCGAAACGTGGCCCAGCGAAAGGTGGGCATTTGTTGTTCAGGCGGCTGTGGAACTGTCGCCGGAAATCAACAGAAAAACTTCAGGTTTACTAGATGTGTATATATATATACACATGTGTATATATATATATAGTGTGTGTATATATATATAGAGTGTATATATATAGGGCAATTATTGCATGTAATGACAATCCCATTTTTTCAGGAAGTTAATTCTAAATTTTGTGATGATCTTCCCTTGCAAGGTTGTTTTGAGATTTTTCAAAGGATGAGATGTTCAGTCGCCCAGCGACTTTCCTGACCAAACCCACTGACAGCTTGAAGGTTTCCTGGGCGAACAGGGCATGGGGTTCCTGGTAATCCCATGCCATGGTTCCAAGCACAGTGGTTACCCTCCGGTATTCATTGCCATGGCAATGGAAAACGCCTTATAAATGGAAGTCTCCACAGGGTGAACCATCCAAAAAACATGGTGGACTTTCCATTGTATATAAATCCCTATGAAACGGATTGATAATCATTCCGCAAAAACTTGAAAAAAAATGAAAATGTAGCATGGTTTAACCATGGCACGTATCAGTTGTTTCGCGCCAGCTGGAGGGCATAACATACACCCATGGTGATCCATGTTGATTGCCCATCTTTGCTTGGCGATTTTCTACCATCTACCGCTATCATCTGGACACATTACTTTCATATCTATAGTCTATAATTAATTCCCAAATCAGAAATAGTATCCATTCTTGGAATTCCCAATCGTTTCATCATTGTTCATCACTTTTAATTTGAAATATCACTTACCAATACTTACCAATTGCTCTAATTGTTGGGATGCTTCACCCCGTCCCTTTACGATCTGCAATCTATGCCATCTATGCTGACTGAACCGGGCCGGGTCCGATCTATGCTGATCTGCCAGGTGTCGGCATCCACCGAGCCCAAAATCTTGGCCATGCTCAGATTCTGCTGTAACGTCTGCAGGGTCCCCAGGGTGTCACGCTTCACCTCCTGGTGTCTCGGGTCTGGAGGAAACGTTGGGTGGAAATGGTAGAACCTCTAGAAAAAAAACGGCAAATGTTCAGCAAAATTTGGAGCTTAAGAAAGCAGCTTAAGATCATGCTTAAAAGAAGCTGCGCCAGCCACCTCGGGACAAATATCGCCAAGTCCTCATAAATTCGGACGTCATGCCCAACTCAATGTCAGGTCCCAAACCATCAAGGGCCTTCCCCCTGCATCCCAAGCTCATCCGAAACCTATTTTCCAACCATATCCCTATGTTTAAATATGTTAAATCCCACCAAAATCTAATATAAATCAGCAAACCCAAGGCATCTGCCAAGTGTCCAGCAAGCTCTTCCCCGTCAGCTGCAACCTCGATGCCTCCAGCGTCATGGATAGCGCCACATCCGTCAGCAGCAGCGCGCAAGGCACCGCCGCGTGACGCGCCGCCAGGGCCAGAGAAGACTCGGCTACTTCCATCGAGGCTTCCGAGAGGCTGGGGGCCAACTCGCCTGGTGCTGCCCTAGGTGGGGCCCCCGAGCCGCTGAACATATCACTTGGTGAAGGTTTGGGAGGGGGATATGACCATACTGAATGGGGTTTATAGCTCGGGGGCAGCGGTTCTAAGTTGGTTTACAAACCATAGGAACTATAGAGATATATCTACCATAACCCCAAGTGAAATTGGAGTTATAGGAGTTATAAAACAACTAACTTGGGGGCACCACCTGGTGGATCCAAAAAATGAAGGAAAATCTACAGGAAGCCATGTGTTTTTTTCCGAGTTTCAAACCTAATTTCAGTACGGAAAATTATGTTGGCAATGTCCACCCCGGATTGATAAAGTCTGGTTGATCAATCCAGGGTAACCAGGTAACCAGGTTTTTTCCCGCAAATAGTGATACTAAAATGGTACCCCAAATTAAACAATCCAGGGGAGTTCTTTGTCGTTGACATGTTAAGTGCTTCCCTTGCTCCCAACCCGCCGGTACGTTTAAGCGGGGTTAAGCCATGTGGCGAGTCAAGAGGCCACATTCTCCCGAGAAACCCCCCAACCGTGGCTAGGATTATGGGTTGGTTGATAATCCCATTCGCCATAGATATAACATGATATAAACCAACTAAACCAGGATTTAAAAAAATTACGATAAACCAACTATATCATGATTATAAACCACATGATGATATATAACACATTATAACACTACAATAATCTTCAAAAAAAACAGGTGGATTGATTTCCACATGCTGGTGACTGGTGGCTTGGAATTCTGCTTACCTGGTGGAGGCTTCATCCGGGATGAAGCCAACAAAAAAAACAAGATCCTTCAGTGTTTGAATACCTTTCAATGGGTGGAGATTGCGAAGATTGACTGTCACGGGATGGAGAAGTTGAGAAGTTCATGAAATCTCGGAAATGGACAGCAATTCTCACCCAACATTCTTCCATGTAAATCCATGTAAATCCATGTAAATCCATGTAATTAAGCCATAGGTCTGGTAAGATTGGTAAGCCTGGTAAGCCACACTTGGCGCTCAAAGCCACGTGTGGCCACAAGTCTCTCCCCATGGCATCCCCAAGCCCAGCGAGCCCACCGAGCCCACAGAGCCCACCTATCTTTTGGCTCAGCTCCATGAGTTTCTCTCCCGCTTCCTGTGCGGTTGCCAGTGTCTCCACTGCCAGGTCCCCATGAAGTTCCTTGATGAGCTGCTCCTCAGCTGAAACATGGGTGGGTCTACCCAGACCCTCCCAGGCGCCCCAAAAAAATGAGGGAAAGTCTCCAGATGGCACCCCAACATCCAATGGTTGATCATCAAGAATGGCCATAAACTTGCAAGGAGGTGCCCCATAGTTAGCTAAGTTTGTTTATAACTCCCATAACTATGGTTTATGGCAGATATAACTATAGTTAATGGGGTTTATAAACCAACTTATAACTGGGGGGCACCATCCTGTGGTGTTGCAACCCATTTTCAGACACAAACCTGAACAGTGAAACTCCAGCCAGTTACATGGCTTGCAGAGGGATGCAACAAATGAAAATTGGTCAATGAAAGGTAGCGACTCACCCCACAGATCTCCACACGTTGATCCATTTGAGGAGCTGATAGTTGTTGTTCATACCCGTCTAAGACGCGGGATCCACAATAATAGTCATCCGCAAATTGTGATTTGTGATTTTTTTGTATATTTACTCCTACAATTGGGATGATTAACTTGATGTTCCCTTTTTATGGTCGATCATTCAAGACGGTTTGTGGCATTGTGGATCCCAGATTCTATACAGATCTATTGAAGTTAACCCCAGTCCACCAACCTCTCCAAAGAGTCATGAACAACTTTTCTTGAGGGTCTATCCCAGAATTTGTAAGTGGGTAACAACCGTATGAAATACCCCAGTTGGATTCAAGGCTTAATATGCTATATATATATATCGGTTTCAAACCACTTACTGTCACTTTCCGAAAGCCTATTAAGTGATATTAACTGATATTGATATTAATATCAGTCCAAAGTCTCATATGAATATATTATGTGGACTACCCTCTGGTAGTTTTTAATGATATTAGCAATAATCAGCTACCCTCTGGTTATTAATATTACTCCAGTGAATCAGCTACCCATGGCCCCTGCACCGCCCTCCGCCGAATCTCCGCCGCTGCGGCATCTCGCAGCAAAGCCCGCATCTCCTAGCGATGAATGTTACAATATCTATACATAATGGTGTGTTAATATCTGTGTGTAATATATGAATTATACCAGACCATATCGATATATTCATACATTTATACAATATCTATATATGTATGTATATCTGTGTGTAGTATTCGGATCTTATCATGATATATGTACATATACACATGTATACAATATCTATATATGATATACAATAATCCTGGAGTAGATAGAATATGGAAAGTTATTCTTCCAAAATCATGGCAAAAATGGAAATATCTAAGAAAAATCTTATTCTATCGACTTCAGGATGATATTGTATGTGGAACAGCTATTCATGCAGCGAACCGTTCAGTCAAAGGTGATGCCATCATCAGCAGAAAACAACACCTGAGGAGTTCAATCGTCAACAGGTTTTCTAAAACTGTTGCCAAATTGGGCTCCAGGGTCGCACTTCATGCGGTTATATGTATATACATATATAAAGATACAGATACCTGTAGATATATACCTATATGTCATCAATGTGTGTATATATATATATATATATACATATACAATATACATATATATATATATATATATCTGTGTGTGTATATCAATATGTACATATATATATATACATATATATGTTGTATGAGAGAGATGGGTGCATATATTTGTACAGAGAATATACAGATTCGTAAAATAATGCAAAAGCATGTATATAATATATTTTTTTTAATTCTATTGCTCAATGTATTTATTTATATTGTGATATAAGTTTACAATAACGGATAATTACGATTGTCCTGAGAAGATATTGGACAATTCAGATAATGATGGTGATGATGATGATGATGGTGATGATGGTGATGATGATGATGATTATGACATATGATATATGATCACCCTCCCCACCAGGGCCTACCTTGAGCTATTTGTTGTGGTATTTGCAGCAGAAAAACAAATATTTTATTGTCCAGCTTTTTGTGTGATTTCCACACGACCACACATGTACCGTACCGCTTAACTACCACCTGGTTACTCCACATCCTAAGACTCCGAGGTTGCCTTCCCTTCAAAGTAAAGTAGCCTTTGTAGATGAATTAGGGTGAATTAGGGTTATGTTGTTCAAAAAATGGTTCACTTCTTTCATTGGGATGTAGTACTGCAACACGAGAAGAGGCGCGCCACCGCCCACGGGACAACGGGACAACGGGACAACGGGACAACGGGACAACGGGACACCGGGCCAACGGGACAACGGGACAACGGGACACCGG
>Ga0126342_10000025_pt1 | contig 72126 bp, 58 predicted proteins | sample Cyp1metagenome_FD_92528 | JGI IMG/M metagenome (GOLD analysis project Ga0126342, IMG submission 92528) | Coral microbial communities from Lord Howe Island, Old Settlement Bay, Australia - Cyphastrea 1 metagenome | ecosystem: Host-associated > Invertebrates > Cnidaria > Coral ...
GAAAAACCCGTGAAAACCAATCAAAAACTTGAGCATGGAAACCACATATTTTTATTCAGAATTTTGAGGATTGATTTACGGATTCGATTAGGCTCAGGGGAAAGGTCACCCTTTTTTGACTATCTATATATATATATCAGCAGTCAATGAGTGTCTTTAAGTAAAGTCATGGTTTTACTTGGACGACAACGTTTAACTTTGTTCTTGGAAGTAGTGGGATATTATAATATAATGGAATAATGAAATATTATATAATGAAATAATCATATATATATATTATTTTCCCTATGATATAATGGAATGTCATCCCAACTGACTTTCATATTTTTCAAGATGGTTAAAACCACCAACCAGGATATAGATTAGATCCCCTTCAAGACAGTGGTGTGGGACAATCAGTGGTGTGTGGCCAGTATTTGTTTTATATCGGTGGAACTGCATTGTTACATGGCTGCCCCATGCAAGCCACACACTTTGCGCGTGGAAGCTGCTATCCGCTACTCATCAGCACTAGTTAGATCTAATTGGAATGATCCCTGAAGACAGTGAAGTTGCTGGCAACTGGCGAAAAAAATCCACGTATCCTCTTTTCCAAGGGGTCTTTTCCCAAGTCATACCCAATCATCTGATCATCGACATGGCGATCGGATGCAGGAGCCGAACCCACAGCGCCGGTGGTCAAAGTGGAGGCGCCGGAGTTTATCCAACAAGAAACACTTGGGGTATGAGGAACTGAGTTCACTTTGATGGTGAAACCATCATTGTTGTTTTTGCAATTGTTGTATTCATATTTATTCATCCACCATGTTGCCGCTTTAATCTCTACTGTTGGTTAAATGCACATTTTAGCTCGTTTTATTGAATTTGTTTGTTATAGTAACTATTAGTTGTTCATGTTTGATGCACCATATTGTTGGTTAGTATCCCCACGATAGCCCAACTCTTCTTGCTAACATATGCTAACTCACATCGGCTCATCATTTTTCTGTGGAAATCCAGATTTTAAAGTCATATTATCACACTTTTGGTTAATTTCACCTTGGATACCTCACTTTTTGCTGTTTAATTTCATGAAGTCAGCGTTCTATGGAAATCCACCGTTCATCGACATGAAACCACCATTTCGGTGGTCAAATCCCACGTGTTTTTCACGTGGTCGACCCTCAGGAGGTGCCACGCTGCGGTGCGCGTGCGCTGCGGTGGCTGCCGTGCAGAAACCGCTGGAGCAAGGTGAGCATGGACGCTTAGAAAGGGAATATTTAGGGGTTATCAGTTGGTTAACATTTTCTAAGCCCAATCTAAGTATATAGTTATATCAAGTTATATCCCCTATAAACATCTATAAACCTTAGCTAACCAAGGTACAAGTCAACTTAGCTAACTATGGGCCCCCTTCGTGTATATTTACATGTTTATATACGCACCAGTAATTACAGGTACCAAATGGTACCAACCAAACTAATCGTAGAGTCGTAGAGTTCTATTGGATGATGGCAAGGGGAATGATCCCAAGCCTTATTTCAGGTGAATTCATTGGATTTCTGTAGAAGCATGGGGTGACTTGATGGGATTAAACCAAGAAAAATGATGGTTTAATGTGGATCAATGGTGGGTTTCGATAGAGAAATGGACGACTTGATGGGATTTGACATGGATTTAACCAAGCAAAATGTTGACTTGATGTGATTTCACCGCTCACCAACAAAACATTGGCTATCATAATGAAATTATATAAAATTATATAACCAAAATTGTGATAATATGACTTAAATATGTGGATTTCTATCAAAAAATGGGGGGTCAGACATGATTTCACTCAGCAAAATGGTGACCCAATGGGATTTGGCCAACGAGAATTGCGATATCATGGGGGTGTTAAGCAATGCTTGGTGATGATATAGTGATATAATATGATATAATCTCTAATGACCCTGGAACCGAAATTGTGGTTCAAAGTTTAAACCAAAATGATGATATGATGGGATATAACTTCCATGATGTAGAGTGAATATGAAGGTGTATCAACCAACATGAGTAATTGAACCAACCAAAATGGGGGACCAAAGCCTGTTGTTCCCACAGCTGAAACTCAATATGTTTCTTGCTTATGCTCATTTTAGAGATGCTTAAATTCCAATGTTGCCAGTTTAGATTCTCATTTTGTCTTGTTTCAATCCTCCATATGTTGTTGTTTGAATCCCTTCTCTCCTAAGAGAATCTATCCTTTATAATTACCCCATGGTTTGCTGGAAACTCCCCTGCGCGCCAGGGTACCACCGCCAGTTTCCGCGCCAAGATGGAGATGAAAGACGTTTCCATCTCAACGAAAGCCTGTGATTTGCCGCTGGCGCTGGAGTTCCTGTGTATTCTCATGGCGGATGCTGGGATCCGGAGAGACGACTCATGGAGATTTCATTGGTTGGTGGTGACTGGAACATGGAAAACCCATCAAAAATGGTGATTTTCCGTTTAAAAATGGTGATTTTCCATAGTTATATGGGATAATAGTATATAATCTGGTTGGTGGTGACTGGAACATGGCTGGATTATGACTTTGTATAGATTGGGAAGAAGAATCCCAACTGACTTTCACTCCATGATTTTTCAGAGGGGTAGGTATACCACCAACCAGATTAAAAATTGTTGGGAAGCGGGAAGCACAAGTACTTGTGACATCTTGTGACCAACAAAATTTGGTAATCATTTTTGGCACCACACCTGCTAGTGAGGGAAAGAACGGTGGGGACAACTCCTTCAGGCCCGCCTTGCTGGTGGCTATGCGGCTACCACTGAGCAGCTCCGCGCAGCCTTGCACTCTGCTGCGAAGGATGGGCGTTGGGTGACGAAAAGTGGGAGTGAGGGTCCCACTGGGATGGTAGGTGTAGTGATCGTGGTTTATCTTGGTTTATCTTGGTTTATCTTGGTTTATCTTGGTTTATCAATTCTGTATCAGCCATTGAAATCATAGGTTTGATCATATTCGTTTATATTGATGTTCAAATTAAATCCCCTGTGTTGATGGCGATATTTCATTCCTTTGTAGTTGAGGTGATAGATGTTGATAGTGGTATTCCAATTTTTGATGGCTTATATTGCCATTCCCATCAGCAACTCATAGGGTCCTCATAGGTCCAATTAACTCCCCGCCAAATCCCCAGTGGTGGTAATGCATGAGACACCAACCATCACTTGAATTGTATTATAATGTAATCATATATATATAATATATATCATATAATATAAATATATGTATATCATATATCGTGTGTATATATATATATATTATGTGTATGACAGTATATATATATATATATATCTTATATGTCTACGATGATTTGTGGGGCCAACATTTGAACTCTTCCCTGGTTCTCGCCTCAGCCTAGAACCACATAGTTGAGGAATCATCTGACCAGTCCGCGGCAAGAGTCAATAGTGGGATGTTCCTCCACCAATACCCTGAGTTTGGTAGCAACATCCCCTCCTTTTTGGGCAAGCTGATTGACATGAGAGATTCATGGACTGTGATCCCATTGAGCCTCATTGAGCTCTGAGATTTAACCACACGCACGAATATGTCAATTGGATTTTTGGCGACTCAAGTCTCCAAGATCTGCGCAGGAACAGGGGCGCACCATGTCAGAATTAGGCGCTTGGGCCATTCGACCAGTACTTGGGCGTTTTGAAGTTTGATGGTAGGACCATGATTTGTTTTTTCGTTTCCAGGGATACAGAGCATTGCGGCAGTGATAAGCCCAGCCAATTCATCCAGGTAATTGTGGCAACCGGTTGTTCAGCTGGAGTTGTATTGGGTCTCCGGATTACCTCTACTGCAACATGGATCTAATCCCAAAGACATCATTTCCGGAACCTTCACACGGAGAGAGCTTCCAATAGCCAATTTACTTACAATATCGTCATTGGCTCAGGTAAGAAAATCGTATTTGCTGGCACAAACAAATTGTTTATATAAAGTGTATCATATTTCCCCGGTGTGTATAAGTGTTATGTATTATGTAACATATCAAAAAATATAGACACAAATAATGTATATTAATATATTAATATGATATTATATATACAGTGTGTATATATATATATATATGTCAAGTCTAAGCTAACATGCCTGGCCCAAAATTCAACCGAGCACCTTTTGCAGCGAAGTCAAGCCTCAGCTCTGCAGGGCTGCGCTACTCGCTCCTTGTGCGCCACGACTACTGGTTCGGCAGGCGACACTTCCGCAACGAGAAAGTGCTTTCGAGGAGTTTCCCATTGAGATTTACCAGCAAACATAGTGTATATATATATATAGTAGTTATTTATTTATTTATTTATTTATTTATTATTTATTATTTGAAAAATAGATAGATATGGGATTATTGGGAACTAATGGAAACTCCAAAAAAATGATGTTACGATAAAACGCAAGAGTTGGAAACAAATGCGTCACTAATAAAAATATGGGATTTAAGTTGCAAAGATGGGAAGACATATGGGGAAAAATATGGGGATTAAATATCAAAGGAATGAAGGACAATATCGAGATCATATAGCAAGAAATTTGGGGCGGATATGATTTCACCAAATTTTCACCAATCATTGTGGCTGATCGTTGAACCATTCAATTTGACCCGGAAAATTTGGGAGCAGCAACGGGGTATTGCGATCCCCCAAGGATGATGAGTGTATAGTGCTGTCGTATGTTCGTGCCTGGGTGTAGTGGATTTCTCACATTTTCTCACGTATTGAACTTCACAGTACTTTTCATTCGCTCAAATCAGTCTTTTTCTCGCAATGCAAGTTTTCCCAGTTTGTTTGGTTTGCTGATCATCTCCCCACTTTCGCTGTGTTTCGAGACCTACTACTCCAACAAGGACTTCCCTGCAAGGTAAAAAGTCAATAGTGTGCAATCCTAGTTTTAGTTTGCAACTTTAGCCAACATAAACCAACTATCACTCCCCATTCTTGGTTGGTTAAACCTATTCAAACCAGATTTTTTATAGGGTTCCAACTTTCCAACTATCAAAATCAGTAAAATCGCGTTTTTTCATAGGGTTTTCCACCATCAAAATCACCAAAATCATCCAAAATCACAATTTTCATAGGGTGTTTAGCCGCATTTCTGTTGCGGCCCGCCGGGTGCCTCCTAGGCAGACAGTTGTAGTGCCTGGCACGCAGTCCTTGGAAGTCTTGGACGCGGTGAGGCGAGATGAGATACAGCACATGGGGAGTTTTCTACGATTGACTATGGTTATATAATGGGATGTTCATGGATATATATAGTAATGTTATATTAACTATGGGATACTGGTTATATATAGTAATGTTATATAATAATGTTAATCATGGTTACATTATGGTTATATATGGATATATATATATATATAGTTAATGGAAACTATCCAATCATGGTTAATGGTTAATGGTTAATTAACTATGGGATACCAAACCAATGTTTGGACATATATATATATATCAGAAAAAAATAATATTATGGAACCAATGATTTGATTATTTGACTATTGACGGTTAATGGGACTATATTTATATATATATAGTTATAAGTTATAAGAAACATGATGACGTATTTATGGTTAATGGGGCTGCTACAATACCATGATTATGTATGGTAAATGGATGTTACATAAGGGGGTATAGATATAGGACATAATGATGGAATGTTAGTGGACTGGATTTATACAGTTAATAGGATTAATAGAACAAGTGGCGGGTTGTCTCCAGGTTTATCTATAGGTGATGGGATTATCTATGGTTAATGGGACTATATGTCTATATGTAAGAACATTATATATCATTATGTATCTATGGTCAGTGGATGTTATGTTGTATTTATGGTCAATGGATGTTCATGGATATATATATATACAGAAGATAATGGTGATTCTCCAGGGTTAAATGGGGTTAATAGAACCGGTGATGGGGTAGCTGAAGTTCAGCAATATCAATATGATTTGCTCAGAACATTCACGTTATGAAACTTGTTCTGAAGAATCATATAGAATCATCATGCAGCTACGGGTACAGGGCAGACGCGGTGACCAGCAAACGGCCGATCATTCACAAAGTCCAGCCGAGCCAACAAACTTGGTGAGCAAGGATGGATGAAACCACAACATGAAAACATTGTGAAGATAGAGATATCCCTAGCAAATTTGGAGAGATTACGTGCCAAGAAATGGCATGAATGTGTACCAGTGTGACTCGAATATAGTGGGAACGCAACCGTAGTCATTGAACGTGTAGGTGCCATTTCATGCTAAATCTGGAGGATGTGCCAGTCAAGACTGATGACGCATTAAGAACACGGCTTGGAAACCAGAGGTGAGAGGCAAATCACTGAAGGCAGGATATGGATGCCGTTGAGTTGGCTCCAAAGTCAGTACTCAACTAGTAGGGGAAATATACAATGAAACCCATTGGATTTACGGTCATTAGGTTATCTATCCTGGCAATGGGACCTCCTTGATTCAAAATAGTAGACAATTTTCCAGTGAAGAGTTGTAGATGCCAGACGAATTTCCCATTGGGCTACACCAAACAAGGAGATGCTTGAGACATCGGAGACCACCCAATTTTAATGAGACAAAGCCTAGAAACAGATGCTACATATACAAATGAGGGGAGTTTCACCACCCCATGGGGATGAAAGAACTCCTCATCTTCCAGTGACCTGTCAGATACCTTTCCCAATGTTCGATGGTTGCATCTTCATGAATTCTCGCCCCGTGAGCCACGTTCTGCAGGCAGAACTTGAATCCCTTCCTACGTAAAGGCGTCGTGTCCGAGCAAAGCCCTGTGGACTTGCAGCGCCTTGGTGGACGAAGACCCAGGTCTCCACTGGATTTCAAGACAGGGATGTAACCACTGGGAACAGGTAATGAGCAAAAACAGGGATTTGATTGGTGAAAGACGGTGATAGCCCATTTGTCCGGATATGTAAGTAACCAAAATATTTATTTCACCAAAACTTGAGGATTTTAGCGAGCCGTGTTTTGAAAGCCCGGAAATGGGAAATTGTAATAGCCATCGAAGGAGCTCAGATAAATCTTATAGTAAATGGTTGGTTATAGCACCAAAAGTCCAGATGAACAGATGGAATGACTTGTACAATGAGTTCGCAAGCTGTCATCCGACTCCATGGTGAAATCGTGATGCAAAATAATTTTCTGGAAGCATACAGGGAATGCGTAGCCAGATCAGGAAAATATATGTACAGTATATATACAAAATCATGTGCATATATATACATACTATACCGTTTTATACCAGTCAATATTCAAGCTTAAATATTCTTTAGGTTGCGTTTCCTGAAATACCACAGTGATGCATTTGAGAGTCTATTCCTTAGGGGTGCAGATTCCAGATAGCCTACCCACACCATGGCTGTAACGACGCGGAGACATCCGACCAAAAGACAATAATATCTGCTTTGAAATACGATCCGTGGTGGAATTCGGACCGTTTGAAATTGGTTCTGAAAGGACATGCAGGCTGGTTGGAGGATGGATCGATATGATATAGTTGTACATATGATTACATTTATAATCGTTATAATATTTATATACATACAAATGTACACACAAATACCAGACTTAGCTACCGAGAAAGTGCTTGCCACACTGGTTGAGCTGCACAGGAAGAACTGGAAGCATTTCTTAAGGCGAAGATGGACCCGCGGTGAGGGCGATTGGATCTGTAGACTTTGTTAATTTGATAGGAGCTTTCTTAAGTCATAGGGGTACCCCGAAGTCATCCATTTATGGATGGATCTTTCATTATAAACCATCCAGCTATTTGGGTCCCCCCCATTTTAGGAAACCCTCCATATGTTCATAAACCATGGTGAATTTATCCTGATTTGGCCGTGAATATCCCATGAAATCTGGTTTGGGACCTCGCATCCTGGACTCCCATCCTTGGGTGTCGACAGTGTCAACCATTTGAGGTACCGTTGTAGATTGTAAGTTCGATTCCAGAACGATTCCATACGCTGAGCTATCTTATGTATACATATCTATATATATATATGTATACATATACTTCCAAGCTAGATTCCAAAGAAATATTGGGTCTTATACTTCCCGAAGTACTTCCGTTATCTTCCATTTTGCGAGACCTCCATGGTTTGTCCATGGCCCCAGGGCCTACAGCCAGATTTGCAAAGATCAAGCGGTGCTGTCGAAGGCCCAACGCATCTACAAAGCCAATGAGGTCGGGCCGGTCGGGCCACTGGTGCTGCGGGAAGGCCAGCGGCCAGTTGAGTTGCGGTGGTTGAAAGGCCAAGCAGACGTTGATTTTTGGATGGTATTGTTTCAACTCCAGATTCAAGTACTTTGCAAATATTCATAGTAATGTTCATGAAATATCACATCGCTCCAATGGATCATTTGGAGTAGAACCCAGTTGCCAACCATGTACACATTATATATCATTATATATATATACATAGAAAAAATACATTGAAGATACTGCCTGTGTATTTCATATGTTCATACGTACGCACACATAACTTTCATACGAGTATCTATCATCCAAAATACAGTAAAATATATGTGTATATACAGTATATACATGTATATACGAATATTATTTTATATACATGTATATACGATCATAATCTAATATACATATCATATGAATATCACAATATATCCCAGGGATACCCTCACTGAATCCTCGTGTTTTCGGATGCCAGGAGGGTCGTCGCAAACAGCTGAGAAGCTGGGAACAGATGCAGATGGCCAAGGCCAACCGATGACTCGAATGGATTACAATTAAACAAAACATGACTCAGATGGGTTTGGGGGACTAACCAACAAGAATGTGGATTTTAAACCACTATGAAATTGGTTTGTCAAATTCCAAGAATTGGTTGAAGGAAAACGTGTCAGGAAACCCGTTGGTTTATTGTACATCCTTTTAAGCAATCGATTGAGACATGCATTGTAAATTCAGTGACCAAATCATCCAGTGATGGATGATGGTAGATGTCTTTCCTGCATGAGCAGAAAGAACACAGATCAACAAATGCAAACCCCAAGGGTCAGGGTTATACGGTTATACCTCAAAACTTCTAAAGCCAACTTGGTAATCTAAGAGATCTAAGAGTGTTGGGTTTTTGTGCAAGTCATCAAGGTGAGAAGCCTGGGTTATGTGGAACTCCATGTGACTAGGCCATTTTTCAGATGAGTTGAAACCAGCAGCAAGCAGCAGTTCTGCCCCACCTGGCGCTAGGAGGATCGAATGAACGCGACAGCGATGCCTGCGATGAGCAAAGGAATGCAGGCCCTGCGAGATGTCTTGAAGGTGCCCTGGCCCATGGGCATCACTGGGGAAACATGGGCGGTAGCAGCCCCACCCGTCTCAGTTTTAGTGTAAGTCACCATCTCTGATCGCAAAACATGGTTTCCTCAATATCTAGACCGCTAAGATCCTACTTTGACAGATAAGTCGCACTGGTCATTTCCAACAAAAACATCCATATGTAATGGTTCAATCCCCATTTTGGCCGTTAAAATTCACGATTTTTGGTGGTAATATGTTCACATGTTTTAATGTGCTCACACTAATGCTGATGGAAGAATCACACATGGGTCAAAATGGGTCAAGCTCATCCCCCAAATTGGATCGTTGCATACAGAAACTGACCACTAAGTTCTGGGTCCATTGGTACTTCATGCACTTGACCCTTATCGATATTAGTCCCAATTGAAACCATTTGAAACCCACATACCCACACACCCACACATTCCCATATGTTTGATCTCAGAGTGAATATGTATAATGATATTCACATATGGGCATCTTTATGTGTATATATACGTGTATAATCTGTTTAATCTTTACCTGTTTTGATGTGTTTTGATCCTTAGAGCTCCGTGTTTAATGCTAACATCGCCAGCACGAAGTCGTGGAGAGGCACCGGTGTTTCATGTGCCCCTAAGGTCTGGCAGCGATCATTGGAGAAAGATAAGGACCATGGACGCAACCAGTTATAGTGGCGGGTATCTGTAGTTCAGGGGCTATGGTGGTTATCTATGATATACTGGCAATGGCAATTATAGTTTACCAACTACTGTCATAGTCATGCTGGAAAATCGTAGTCTGGCAACAACTAGCTGCTTATGATCATGGTTCATAATGGGTTCGACTGGGGACTGTAATGGGTTTTAATCTCTTTTAACATGTGTTACAATAGGCTTCAATGGGCTATAATGGGGCTACTATGTGATATGTGGGTTTGAGCAGAAATGGAGAATGGGACCCCATTTTATGGTAGAACATGTGCGGTTTTCAGCCACTAGAATTTCGTAGCCTATCTTTGGACAAAACCATATCAGCAATATGAATGTGGATGTGACATGGTCGTATATATAATATGGGACAGATACCATCAATCTATGGATCTATGCAATGAAGGGAAAAGGCATGTCATGTCTCTCTGGTGATTGGTTAAGACCTATGGAATGACTGGTGAATTGGGGATGAATATCCATGCCAGTAAGCAATGGATGTGAACAGCAGGCTAGCATGGTTTTGATCCACAACCATATGAGCATATGAATGCGCGTGAATTTACTGTTATATGTATATGTTATATTAGATTCGTAGACTTAGATTGAGTCCTGTCAGTTCTTTGATTTTGTATGAATAATGAATACATAGCTATACCTATATGATATATGTTGTATATGTGGTTTCCAGATTATGTAAAATACCAATCAAACTGGACTTACAGAATCAACAATTAGTTGGGATGCCATACCATTCTGTGTATGTGTATGTCGAACTTGGATGTTTCACGATGGGTTTGTTTGAAGCTGGGATGTATTTGTTTAGGGCATACAATGGCTACTTTCTGCTATCCCCAATTTTAGACACACCCAAATATCATATCAAGCTGGTTGTTTATCCCATTGTATTCCCATTCATATCAATTATTCGTTCAACTATTTCTAGTGGTCAGATACAAATTATTTTGAGACGCACCCAGTTGGTTACATATATATATATACTAATGCAAAGGTTATATATATATACATATATTATATTTACACATAAATACATTGCACACTAGTATATGAAAATCTTCCCCATTATATCCCCCATAAAATCCCATAAAGTGCCCATGAAATCCCCATTCGTCCGGTGAGGACCAGCGCATGCTGTTGCGCGCCAAACGGAAGTTTCACCTTGCGCGGAAGCGTCTCTGCGGTCACCGCCGCATGCGACGCTCCGCGCCGCGCTCCGCGCCACGGTCTGCGCCGCGGCGGCCGCCCACGCCCTTTGGAGGCGGCCATTTGAGATGATTTTCTGACCAACCCGCAGATTTCGCTTGCGTTAGTGCTTTAGAAGTTGCTCAATTCCATAAACTGCCACTGGTAATTTTGATCAGGATGGACAAACCTTCATTTTTGTTGCGGATGTGAACTGCTGATGTGTATCCTTGCATTTGGCCACATGTTTGAACGGAACAAAAATCTTAACTTACGAAGAAACTGTATGCCAATTCTAATCGCTGAACAAGAGGCTCTGTGAGACCAAGAGTGTTTGAGCACAAATAAGAAACTGTTTCAGAAATTCAGTGACATGCGAACCCACATGACAATCCCTTGATGGGTTGAAAGAAACTTGTTTGTTCCATCTCTCAAAATAAGACATATAGGTGTGTGTATATATATATTCATATATATAATTATATGTATACACACGTGTGCATATTATATATATATATATATATTATGTATACATGTGCACATATACAACTATCTACAACTATCTACATATATACAACTATCTACATGGTCATGTTTCAAAAACGATGTTTGTTCGGATGTGAACGTTCTCGCGCTGCTATACATGACCATATGTTACATCTCTATCATATATATATACATATACTGTGTTTTTTTTTTGCGATCTTGGTCACAAGCATCAATGATGACATGCATTGCCCAGATTCCGAAGCGTGCCAGGTTGCTGGACCGGTGCCACCAGTGCATCAAGTTCCTCCGGATCCACCATGGGCGAAAACGGTCAAAACGGCGTCAAAGTTTCAGCTTGGAAATCCGTTGCGGAACAACGTAACCATTGGTTTTGTTAAGGGACAATTTTCGAGTTTCAGGAAATTATGGACTTTACTGGTGGTTGTTTGCCAAAAGTCTCAAAAAACTGATTTGATGGCAGTTGTTTTTGTTCGGACGTGGCATAGATGGGGTTCAGTCCATGTTTCAGGGATGGTTTTCTGCGATATTCTAATAATATATCCCATAGGATCCATGTATGGTATATATGCTAACATTGGGGGTATATTGATTGTAAATGTTACCATATATAGCATACATGGATCCTATGGGTATTACTAAGATGTTCTGTTCAATTATTTGCGGGGACTTTTGGTGCCAGCAGACTCATTCTACAAGGATTCTACAAGGTCTGGGACTCGAGCATCAACTTCAAAAAGATGAAGCAATGCATGGTCCGTGATTCCAACTGTTGTGTTTTGTTGTGATTTTATGCTTACTTCTGGAATGCTTCTGGGTAATATGGCTAGTAAATGGTTGGTTGATGTGAATCTTTGGGCAGAAATGAACTATTTTTTTTTGGATCTCCCAGGTGTTGGTCTGGGCTCTGCCAGTCAAACCACACCGGTCGGGGCCGTCAGATCAGATGTGGTGGGCCGGTTGTTTTCAGGTAGCCCCTAGTGTTCCCAGTGTTCCCCATTGTTTAGACATACTGATAGCCAGTAAAGTCCAACAAAACACTTAGATACCAAGACATCATGCTTTATTTAACAAGTCTGTTCATTTATTTCAGTGGCCTGAAAATTCCAGAATTCTGCAGCCCAAGGCGCGCGTGCGAACCTTTGTGACCTCCCAAGGGTCCCAAGGTCAGCTGACCGGCTCCCAATCCACGTCGATGTACCGCGTTCTGCGGCCGCCCCCCACGGACTCCCAGCTGCCCACGGCCGCTGGCGCCCCCGCGATGCCGGTGGCGCCTGTGGCAGTGCCAGTGCAGCGGAGTGCCACGGTGCTGCGACAACCCACCGCGCATGTGATACGGCCGCAGACGCAGCCAAGGCAATGGGAGGGGAGATTTGATGAGATTTGAAAAATACGTCCTTTTAAGAGGCTGGGATGTTGTATGGCACCGTTCAAAGAGTTGAGGAGTTCAGGTTGAGCTGGTTTTAATTATTTAATGAATTTAACTGTTGTTGTTTGGGGAACTGAAACGGTTGCCTTCGGTTGCTGGTTGCTTGCTCAAATGCATTTGGATGCTGTCACAGCAATAAAGGCTCAACTTGGGAACTCATCTATTCAAAATACCCCATTGCTGATGCCTGTTTGCTGAGGATTTGTAATTATTTCTATACACTCTCTGTGTTTAAACGTGTTTCGTCACTCCATCAGGGAAGAACGGCTATGTACCTTGATCAAACCAATGGCCTCTTTGGAATAGCATGCTTGGCCAACTTGTGGTTCCATGTGCCTTGCCTCCTCATACTCGAAGTTGGCTACGAAAAAAACGCACATGAATTCAGAATCCATTTTCCAATCCGAAAAAGGTAGGAGTTGCATTTTCAGGTTTGTTCGCGGTAGAGAACATAAACCCTGGCCCAGAACTATATCTATATTCCTCCAGTGCGTTCTGGTTTCCTTTGCTGTCCGCGTCAGTACCCTCTCCAGCACGGTGCCAGTACGAAACTCAGGGCTTAATTGGTGCCACTTTTATTGATGCACACATACAGCCACCCAAAACGAAGCGAATAGCTATGCAGCTATTCAATAGATTTTTTTGTAGATTTGGCCCACCTGATGTGATCAAAAGCCGGCAGTGGAACTCCCATGTTGATGCCACCCTTGAGGTTGTCCGAACAGGAGCAGAAGGCACTGGTGGCTGATGGGATACATGCGCTAAGCTTACTCCCTAAAGTTCCTAAAGTTTAGACATGTAGATCCCTGTATATTTTTTACATCATCAAAACCTTAGGTATATATGATGAGTATCTATAAACAATTGTATACAATATGCAATGTATGCATATATATGCATACATATGCATATATATATATGCATATATATATAACTATATATATATGTGGTGGACATATTCAGAAAACACAAATTTGAACAGATGAAGAAGAGATAACCCCCCTCCAATTGTCAGATTTTGATCACTTTCTGTTTTAACGCCATCCACAGTAGAGCAAAGTAGCACGAGAAAAGGTCCATCCATGGAAACAGGAAACATAGTACGATAATGAAAGTGTACCCTCTGGTAATGTGTTACGTAACTATTGAAAATTGCCTTAGAAATAGTTCATTCACCATGATTTACCCACATTCAAAATGGTGATTTTCTGCCAGGCTCCTTCGTGACAGTGAGACCTGCAAGGGCGTCCTTTGCTGGTCAGGCCCGAAAGATGGGGAGACGGGAGCCCAGCGGGAATACAGCACCGGAACAAAAAATCAAACATGAGGACACACGTTGAACCACACGGAGGAATATGAGATATAGCCATAGCCATCAAACAATTAGAATATAATTTTGGAAAATTTAATGAATATGTTTGAATCAAAAAAGGATGGGGTCTACTCAGTGCAGGGTTTCAATCCGTCGTGCAAGAATTGAGGTCCTCCAAGCGACCCAGGGGAACCCATAGTCATTTGTTGACAAATCTTAAAACATATATTCCAATCTCTACCAGGGACACGCTCTCACAAAAGTAAGTAGGTTATCCCAAAACAGAACTTGAGCGCTGTGGGCCTTTGGAACACCAGGTGCTGCAGTTCGGAGTTAAATAGAGGATGTAAATCCCAGCTGTTCGTTAGGTCAAACATCAATCTATGGATATATGACATTTGACCTGCGTCAGCTATCAGTCATCATCATCAGCATCATGGCTGATTCACCCAAACTTGGATTGAATCGGTTGACAAAAAATGTTATATCCAACAGACCAAGGGATATTGCAAAGATTTACACCATGTTGGCAAACAACATGAAAATGTCATATGCATACAATTGCATATATAATTGTATATACATTATAAACATTCATCACTTGATTCCTGACCATTGTATACGCTTTTACTGTTTCCCCATTTTTTCGCTGCTCGGTTTTGTTGCTTCACGTGGATCTGGAGAGGTGCCATCTACGATGTGCCTCAGCTGGGACTTGGATGATTTTTTGGTAAAGTTGGGTAAAATTTGGTTGTTTTGTTCCTTAGGGACTTGGATACTTTATTTTTTAAACTATGCATGGGTATTTTTATATGTTTATATAATGTGATATTATATTATATTACATTATATTATATATTATATTATATTATGTTATATTATATTTGTATTATATTATATTATATTCTCTATTATATTATCTGATTTTATATTATATTATCTATTATATTATATGATTTTATATTATATTATCCGCTTTTATATTATGTTACATTATATTCTTTATTATATTATAGTATATATTATATTATTATATTATATTATAGTTTATATTCCATATTATATTCTATATTTTATATTCTTTAATATATTCTATATTATATTCTATAATATATCCTATATTAGATTCTTTATTATAGTCTATATTATATTCTATATTATATTCTATATTATATTCTATATTATATTCTATATTATTTTCTATATCATAATCTATACTATATTCTATAGTATATTATTTTCTATATTATATTAAATTATATATATTATAGTATGTTGTATTATATTATTTTGTATTATATTATATTATATAAAGACACATCTATTTGTACATATGTATATATATACACACATACATACATATATTTTATATATACACCTATCTATATATACATATATACATATACATATTGACCATTGACCAACCCAAATACAGAGGTTAGGGTGTAACGGAATCGGACGTGTTGCCTCAAGTCATGAAGCACCTCGCTCTTTGTTGAACATTACCCACCCACAAATGATTTATGTCCAAGAATGGAGGGTTTCCCTTTTGTGGACCTACTCCTTTCACACTGCAATTGAACGAGCTGAGGATGGAGAAAAAACAAACATGTTTGATGATGCTTGATGTATGTATTGTATATACGTTTATATTTTTTTATGGGATGAAGTTACCGAGTTTGTCCATGAAGCATCATGAAACAGGGAAGGATCACCGCATATTATTCGTTGTCCCCTTGTACTGCTCTCAGAACTCACTTTCGGGCAGGCAAATAGATGAAACCCAATATGCTTATGTGCATAGACGTATGTATATCTAGATATATGATACATATATATATATGCATAATATAAGAATATATGTGGATACATAATGGACATGTTTATTCGGGGCAAAAAGGCATTCGGAATGTCGGTAGGCTACAAACTACATGGATAAAGAACACCATTTCCCAGCGCCGCTCAGGGGAGCACCAACTCGTGCCTCTTTCGCGTAGGCGGTTGGGAGGTTTATTGATGAAAAAAAGGCATTGAACCCCCAAAATCCGCAGTTGATTAATAATGTTGAGTTTTGGAATTTGCGGCAGGTTCCATGCCAAATTTGGATGCTTTTGCTTGATTGGGTATAGTTATTCTGTTTCAGTGGACTGAGCATGATCCAATCCCTCCAAAGTTAGATTCTCTTAAGTATGCCGCCGAAAAGAAAGTATCGAATATCAAATTCAAGGAATGATTCCCATACAATTCAAAGTGGACAAAACAAAACAAAAGTACAGTAAATTTGAAACTTGTTTTCTATGCTGAATATCGGTACGCATCCACATTGCCAGCCTTGGAATCCCATGTTTGCAAAGTTGAGTGAAACAGACAGATATTGTTCCCACACTTTTTTGGATTGTACATTCACCCACTGTGCCATATCCAGACCCTAAGGCTTTGAACATGGCAACTTCGAACTTTGATGACTGGATACTGCGATGTCTACCGAACGCTAACTGGGTGATTTTGCTGGTACAATGCTGATCATGGATGAAGAATCCTTTCAACCACATGAATTGTTACAAGAACCTTTTACTAAATGCCTAACCTTTGATAAAATGATAATAAATGAAAGTATACATGTATCCAACATATTTGGATATGTCAAATGTTACAAGACATGTTACGCCGTCGTTTCTGTTACGACCCATGGGTCCACGGGGCTCGGGCTTGTGGCTCCAAATTGCTGCGATGGCCTCAAGATATCTCTATGTTAAACCCAGCTTAGAAGGAATCTATAGGAAACTTATATATGTATGAACATTTTATGGATATGAAACTATTAGTAACTATTTGTAGGAAACCAATATCATACATAACTACATACATTAATATATTTGGTTATGTGTGATTATGTATGATAATGATGTATGATAATTTCTAATGGCACACTGGTCGTTTCGTATCTTATTGTTTCCTTGATGGCAGGTGTGGCCTGACCGCCACTTTCGATGCGCAGCACCGAAGTTTTTTCACCGATAAACGAACCCAGGGTATCCAGCTGCCGTGGGACATGATGAAGTTCTTACTGCTTGGCGGTTTCACAATGTGTCACATACCCTCAGGTAATTTAAGATAGCCATGGATGATGATCCGCGATTGACCAACTTGTTTTAGACGGGCAGCTAATGTGAAACATGTTGAAACACTTTTGAATCTGGGAAATGGGAGAAATCGATGGATCCTAAGGGTGCTTTTGAAACAAAACTCATTGTCTAACATTGGGAGTTAGGGATCAAACAATGGAAACTTTACCCATTAGAAATAGACATCTATCCAACAACAAACATTTTTTTTTTACGTATCATTCAATTTGTAAGGTGTGTAAACCACCAAGCAATATAGTAAACCATAGCTTGAGACTTTCACTGTGTTAAACATGCTGATTTCTTTTTGGCAAAACATGCCGAATCGGCACAGATACCCTGCCGTGGGATTCCCTGGGTGCATGACATGGCGGTTGAAGATCCGCGTCCTCGCGACGCCTAGCGCGCTCGTTTTTTGGGGCGAGTGGACCGCCTGATTTTAGAGCAAGGCTTGACATAGATCTGAAAGATGAAGTACGGCTTCGATGCTCCAGGGATATGAATGTACAATCATATACATATAGATGATAGATATATATGTGTGGACGGGAAATATTCAACATTCTAGAAGATACTCATTCTATACATCTCTATACTATGAGAGATTATGAGAGATACTTTCTGAAGAACCCCATCACTTGAAACGAGCGCACGTGACATCCCATGAGATTACGTCCTGGTCACAGGGCTGATTTTAGGATGTTTGCGGGAAACCATGGTGTTTGAGGTGTTTGTATGGTTTTATTCATGAATTTAGGAAAACCTTTGCATATTCCCCATATCAGGGAGAACCAAACTTCAGGAAATTGTGGAGTCGGAATTTGGACTCTCTGCGCCATGGAGAAACGACCATCAAACAGCGCGCGTCATTGGAAAAGACAGTGATACCTGGTGAAGTTTACGTGGAACGTGATCAGATGTCGATGTCATATTCGAATGTTCTTGCACTGAGTCACTGAAATCTAAGTTTGGTTTTGGCATACTTCTCTGCGTGTGTTCGAAAGGCGTTTTCTTCAATTCTAAGGATCCATGTCTGCGTTTGTTACCTACAGTTTGAGCCCAAGAAAATAAAATGAATAAACATGTCGGATGGTTGCCCACCGTTTCAAGTTCTTGCGAATCTTCAAAGGTTCGCCTCCCCTGAAAGAGACGGTTAGGACTGGAGGAGCCCACCAAACTGCTCTTACAGTCAGATCTTCATGCCAAGCCTTGCGCGAACAGCCCGCGAACTCCGGCCACTGCTGGAGCAGTTCAGCAGGTGCAGTTGAGATCAGTTGAGCGGTTGAGAAGCGATAGGTAGCGATATCATTTGGGAAAAGTCTTTGTAAAGGAGCCGAGGAGCCGGAAGTGAGTTGCTGATGATTTTTGATTGGTGAATATTGGTGAGTTTGGCTGGATGGTTGGAAATTGTTTCGTGTCATGAGTTGTGGTGGATGATATCTGCCTCAAACTAAGATAGAAACCCTGGTTGGTTGGATGGTGACACTTAGATTGTTTGGCAATGACAAGAAACCATTGAGATGTCAAGATTTGCAAAGATTGCACCTGAAGCTGGCAAACAAATGCGATAAAGGTCGGCAAAATGGTTGGGCGTCGCATTTTTTGGGGGGTCAGCAAGTGATAAACTTTAGTTGTTGGACATTCCGTAGCAACTCCACTCTGTGAGAGTTAAAGGCAACATCGGGCATATGTATATATATATATACTGTACATAAAGCCAAGCACAAATGGATTATTACAACCAGCAAAGACAGGGGTATGCAGTATCCATCAATAATGGGTATACAGTGGAGGCAATTGAATGGGTGGCAATCAACTTTTAAGGAAAAGTGGGACCGAACCAGTTCCAGTTGAGCAGTCGGTGCCCTATTGTCACGACGTCACGAGGTAAATCAGTTCATGCTTAGGGTTGGGAGAAGTATCCCAAAAATGGCCGAACTACTCAGGCTGGTGAATTATGATTATTTGTCCAGATGTAAATTAAATGGCCTATATATCGGGAACTTGCACGGGTGTTCCTTAACATTCCTATGAAGCAACCATTCGAAAGGCTTTCAAACAGGAATTCTCGCCACTCTTCTGCGGATGTATCAAATGGCAGATTGGTGTCCCTCGGGTTGACTTTGAAGCTATCTACCATACATGATTATATATAGCGGATATACACTATTTCCTGGAAGAATTTCAGAATTTGACCAAACATATCCATCAACGATATTGAGCGACCATCTTAACATAGTCAATTCTGTACATTTGTTTCAATGTGCAAACAAGAGTACAAGGGATTCTGAGCCATTCCCATATTGAATTATTTTGAATTATGTAATGCATTCGTTGTTCACACATTACATTCTGTGTATATGTTTCCATTATAGCACTAAATTGGGGCTGGTCGCATATCCTGGACACAGAACAGATTCATAGATTGCGTGATAAACCACCATAAACCAACTGTAGGATCCACAAAGTTTGGGACAGGTCTGACCTCAATGGATCACGTAGCGTCGCAGCGTTGGTTCCAGGGCCTCACGAAGGCTGAGCCATGGCGTCCCTGCAAACCTTTGCTCTTGGTAGCGGCCTTGGTCAGCACGTGGATGTGCAGCAAAGGGATAGTTCACAAAGATCGAAACCAACTTATTTGAATTGTATGACTGGGATGCACATGCAAGGAACCAGAAGAGGATGTATGAAAAAATGTAGGTCCACAAATGTGATGCTTGACTTTGACCCAGTTAACCCTGCATTTTTGAAGTATCACGTTAATCCATATCCCAACCAGTACGACTGTACGAATTGGCTGCATTCAGAAGGCACCAATCAGATCTCCAACAAATAACAGGCATATCAAGCGGCATATCATATTTCTCCCTCTACGTAATAAACATGTTATCGCAGTATAGCCGTGTAGAATCATACATGTTCACACAATGCCGTACTTATGACATGTCACGAATTCAAAAACGGACATTGGGTGACATAAACCTGCAGAAACCTGTTGATGTTTCCCATTTACCAATGTCATCTTTATTGTGTGTTTTTACTGTATGACTTTTAGTGATATCATGTAAATAACTATAGTGTTTTTCCATATATGTTTACATTTTACTATGTATGTTTTTATCACTTCTTTATCCATGTTTCATGATATCATTCGTTGGGAGGTATGTCCGTGCCGCGTGCCAGGTGCCGCGCCGGCGCCGCCGGCGCCTTCGCGCGGGGGTGTCGCATTGGGCCGCAGGGTGGAGGCAAGCGCGGTAATATGATGTGTTTTTTTCTATTGTTATTACTATCAGGTTATGTGTAATATCTACAATCTAATTGCAATGTAGATGAAATACATTTTTCTACATAATACATACATATATATATGTATGTATATACACATAATAATTATATAATATATATATATGTGCATGATTAAGAGGGATGCACATCCACCGATCTGCACAGCTGCACAGGTGAAGCCCATCAGTGCCGGCGACAGCAGTGGTGTCTGGCGTCAGGCGGATGGTTAGATTGCCAGGAATCATCCCAGAGAGTGGGAGAGAGAGAGAGAGAAGGATGGAAGGAAAGAAAGGATGGAATGGGGATGTGCTGGTGAGGAATGCTTGGACCATTGGACCATTTGGGAGTGCTACTGGAATGTTCTCCCAACTTAGGATCAATAGTTAAACAACAACCCGCGGCCTCATATCGCTAAGTCCCATTCCACTTATTCAGTTTCTCTGCGGCGAAAGTCATGATAGTTCCTGCGTTTGGGTTTCTTGGTGGGAACCGTTCGTTTCCACACAACAAGCCAGGAAGACAATGGAGTTGGAAGATAGTTGGAATTTTCAGGGTCCAAACTTGGAAGTCCTGCCGTAAAGGGAACCCAGCCATTCTTTCCAGGGGACTCTCTGAAGATTTTCACTCAAAGTTATACATCCCCAGACATGGATGCTTCAAGAAATCAACACCATCCACAGTCACACCATCCGCATATGTTACGTATCTTCAATTGGGTGGTATGAACCATCCAATCATACCTGGTTAATAATGGTTGATAGTGGTTAATAGTGGCTTAATAGTGGTTCATAATCTATCTTCATGATCTTTCCCCGCAACGCGTTACAGTTTCCAAGAAATGCCGCTGTCGTTTCCCACATCTCGACAAGGCCCATCTCGCCCAGGCGTCCTTGCTTGCAGTGCCAGCTGTGGTGGCAGCCGGCCGCAAGAGATCGCGGGTGCTGAGGTGGGAAATCTGCCCGGATCTGGTGGGATGGGTGAAAGAAAGTAGCTGCTGTACAAGCCATATCCCAAAGAGGCTGCAATGGGATATATCACACTTAGAAAAGTGTTAATTTTTACGGATCCTAGGGGCGCTGAATGTGATGTGGACATGGCCTCAATCATTTGAGGATGACAAGTTCTTTCTGAGCTGGACATCGTGAATAGACCAAGCATACAAATTCACTCCGAAAGATGTTTTACTGTTCATCCAACCATTTTGGGCCTTCCAGCCGCTTTATTTTGGAATAAACATTGTCATTGAAAATGATGCCATGGTTTCCAGGGTCTTCTGGGTAAAATATCCAAAATCTCACCCTGAACTGCAAAAAAAAACATGATATGTTCATTGTCAAATTTCATAAAATATCACTCTATTTTTTTTGACTAAATGAGTCGATGGTTTTCTGTAAAATAGAATTTTACCAGTCTTGTTTTGACAACATATTTCCGAGACTTATTTTGATGTTGTTCTTTTTATCGTTTGATACATTTGGAACGTGTGCTGGGGACCACTCTGCGCTAGGCGGAGTTGGGCCAAAGGCAGAAACTTGGTGGGGACCAACACCAAGGACCAGTCGTAGACCAAGTCTCGATGGTCAAACTGGGATGTGGGAACATGATGGAACATATATTATATATTATATTATATATATATATTATATTATATATATTATCATATATATATATATTATATATTATATATATTATATATATATATTATATATATATTATATTATATATATTATATTTATACATGATAATACAGTTATATAATATTATATAGTTATATATTATAATACACGGAATACATTAATATATATATATATATATAATATACATGCCTCCGATGACAGTTGGTGTCATGAGACAAGTCTCTTTATAGCACACCCCAAAAAAAAGAAAAGTCACTAATTTAGTTTCTGGGGTGTTACTTTTCTATCTTTCTGGGGATGACTATATTATATATGCACATACTGTAGGAAGATGACTATATACATATATATATACACATTGTTTTATGTACAAGATCATAGGAAATCTTATGTGTTTTTTTCATCTATGACAAGATCACCACTTTGCTCATTTGGTTGGCATGGGGTGGTATCATCCAGCTGGTGAGTTCTGCAAGGAGACCTCCAACGAGGCACCCAGCGACAAGAGGCACCCAACGGACGGATGTCTTTGGGATCCAACAAATGGATTGTGGATTTGATAGGAGAAATGGGATTTATCCTGGGCTATCCTGGGGTAAACGTTTACATAGATGTGAAAAAAAAACATGATTTTCCTGCAAAAATGGTCTTGAAATGGTACGTTGTTATAATGGGATTTGGTGGAATTCGTGGGAAGTCTACCAATCCATGTGTGGATCCATTAGCTAACCAACAATGGGGATTGTGGTGAGTTGAATCTTATTTGGGTCAAGTAGACCCCTAAGGGATGCCAAGTTTCAGTGTGTTTTGAAATCGTTTGTTTTGCCAAGTGACGGCACAAACATAATGTCAAAACACATAAGCAAGGGTGTGAAGTGGTTTTTTTTCTAGAATACGGTCTCACTCCATTGTTTAAGGGTCTTATGTATGTCATATCTTAAAAAACCTATACACATATCATATATCCATAACTATACCAAGTAGATATTACTAAAATAACTTCATACATCACAAGATGACATATATATATATGATATGATCTAGAGTTTCTGTTTTGAGATCTAGATAAAGTCCAAAAAAAATGTTCCATCCTGCCCTGGATCCCAAGATGATCCCAAATCGCCAGGATCTCTATCCTTGGCTCGACTGGCAGTCAGCGGCTTAGTTGGCGATGCCGTGCCAACTAATGCGGTAAACCCAGTAAACCCACTGGCATAGACCTATCATTTGGGAACGTTACGTACCACAATCCGTTTATGGTTATATTAAGGATGGTTTATTCTTGGATTTACCAGATCAGTTGACCAACATTTCGCTAGGGTTCATGGTATATCATAGTTAATGGGGTTTAGAAACCAGCTCATAACTTGTGGGGGGCACCACATTGTAGAGACATATCCCAAGATTTTGAAAAATTGAAAGGATGATTCCAACAATAGAATGTAGTTGGGAGTGGGATGCTGTTTCGTGGAATAGTTCTCAACATCAGAATCTTCTCAATGGAATTTAGTCGTGAAATGTTGTGAATATCTGAAGGTCCACTTCAACAGTTGGGCATTTCAGTTGTGTCTCCACCAAGATATGGCACGACCATGACCAATGAACAACGGGCATTGTAAACCTGCGGATTGGATCAATGAATCAAGGCATCAAACCATCCCATGTTTATCAGTCTTGCGGAAGAGACTAAGGTTGGAATATTGACCACTTCCCACTGCTTTGTAAAACTTTCTGAGATATATGTTCCACTAGCGGTCACTAGCGAACCAATCCCATTCTACATATGTTGACACCATCAAAACATGGCCTTCAAGCCAACTGCCTGGTATACTTTGTCTCTTTCAGGTTTGGTCCTGCCATTGCAAGAGAACAGTCTGCACTTGGTCTTGTAATGCTACAGCGGTGTCCCACTGCCCGGAAGGCAGATGATTTTCCAAAATTGTTTATAGATTATAGGCAACATAAGTTTATTGTTTATTGTTGCCCGCTGCAGCACTCAAAATTTCAGGTCGCTCAATCTAGCTACTTCCGGGTTCTTTCTTAAGTGCAAGCGGAGGCATTGGCACGCAGACCTTGGACATTTGCAGACAGTTTCTGGGCACTCAATTGGTACGAAGATGAATCATAAATCTGAGTATTTTTTTGCAACCGCATAACAAGCTCACTGTGGTGGCACGTAAAATTAATCATCCCAAGCATGGATTGTTTGGGGTTTGGAACCTAATGAGATTTATGATTTCCAGAGCTAAGTTCACCCGACAGCTAAAGTGCGCACATATGCAGACACTATAGCAGGATCTATTATCGGCAGAATATCAGATTCCTTGCTTTTTGATTAGTCTCTTCTTAAATCGTTGTACTTTTCTGGCTCGTTGCAAAGATGACATCGTTATTTACCTCCAGTTGGATTCTTGAAGTAGAGTGAGTATCATCAGTTTGCAACGAATGCCTCCATATTTGCTTCAAAAGATGTTAAAGAAAAGGTATTTATTACCCCCACGGGATGGTCAAACCTGCAGTTTTGGGTGTTTTAATCCGAAGTGGTGTTGCCGAATATCACCATGTTCCAAAACTCCCCTGTTATCTTGGCCTTAAGATACCTCAAAGCCGCTTTTCTGCTGGTAAAATCCCCATGTCATTTGCTGCTGGATGCAGCTTCCTTTCTGGTTGCGCTGTTTGAAGGTTCCCTGGGCGATTTAAGCCGGTGGCACTGGCCGCAGGCCCTACTGTGCATTGTGCTGGGTAGGACAGGCTGATGTTGCCTGTGAGCCATATATCATTATATATGGATTGATTATGTATACAATAAAGATACTACGTAATGGAGATACTAGGTTCATTTATACCAAATCGTCACCCTTCGATTTGGTTTCCAAACCAGGTTGTCTCCACAGGAAATCATGGAATCTTTCTACGGCTCTGACATCCTCCTGGATAGTCTGCTTGCAGCGGCACAGGTCGAAATATTGAGCTCCTGCTGGAACAAATCAAAGAGTTCAGAGACCGAGAGGGCTAGGGGGAAATTGATATCTAAGATACCAGTATGGCCCGAAATGGTGCTTTTAATTGGGAAGTGTCCTATTTTAGACAAAGCCATATATGTAATATTTCTTTATTTGCGGATATTATAGCCGGCAAAAAAACAATGTTTGTTCTATCCAAGACTGGAAATTGCGAAAATCCAGAAGCCCGTCTCTCTCTGGGACCCACAACGGTTGGAAACCACTACAGCTGGGTTTCTGGGGGGTTTTGGTTATACACTTGAGGAAAGGATTTGTGTTTTCTCTTATTGGAAGGTACCTCCCTTTGAACGGCATCATGATATAGTGTTGCTGTATAACCTACTATAGCAGCCCCAGCAGCAGCAATCGGAAGTGTGGCATAATGTGTGGTATCGTTAAGTTGCTGGTCGCCAGTACGAAAAAACACCAAGGAATACTTCTGGCTTCACACCAAGTATTCACAATTTCTCACATGGAACGTACAAATAGTAATTCGACGTTCCCCTTAGCCGCAGATTCATGGATCATATTTTAGTTCCAAATCTTGAGAACCCCAGGTTTGAACCGTGGTGAACCATGGTCAACCCCCATCCGCCACACCTTTAGGTTTCAACCACAAATGGTGGCATGCGATGAGCGGGGCGACCTGGAGCAGACATGGTGGCTGGATGCTGCTACCTTTGTAAGGATATTAAACAGCAAAAATACATTGTAATTCCCATTTCAAAAGTATGAGTAATGTGCTATCTTGTTTGGGAGTTCATGTCAGTTTTGAAGATATAATCCTTGAATTGGATTCTTTTTATCCCACGGCCAAGTGAGCAGACTGACAGCTGACTGACAAATTACCAGACGTGGTACATATGTGGTGGATATAAAAGAAACAGAAAAACGGGAGACCTCAAGCAACGATTGATGGATGAGGTTGTGCGTTTTATATCGTTTGAGATGCTTCTATCAAGTGTTATGATATGTTTGCCACATTGCAACCTTATGTAGCATGCAACAGCTTTGCAACTTAGTTCTTCATCCGCGGCTCCATCACTGTCACCTCAGGTCGAAACTCGAGGAACTGAAGGAAGGTGTAAAGGACTTGAAGATTCCAGACTACGACCCTGCTGGGCATCCCAGTGGAACCGTGTTGGTCGATCAGGATCCGTTCAGATCTATTACTGTGTGCCGAATATTTTAGAATTGGTGTCACATATACATACATGTATGTGGACAAGCCATGTTTGGACTCACTCGGTTGAGCCATAGATTTGATGACACGTCAACATGAGGAGATTGACCCAACAAACATACGGAGCGGCTACGATCCGCTTGGGAAACCACCGACATTGAGCTGCTGAGCAGATTTCCAAAAGGAGCTGATAATATATGGAAATGAGTGACTCTGACATCACTGGATAATTTCGATATTTGTGAGATGAACTTGCCACGGGACTTTATATATCCAGGTATATAATTTAATCTGAACTTTAAATCAACTGTTCAAGATCTTGATCAGGGGTTGTGAAGCCTCAAATGGAAAGGGGTTGCATGTGCTTGGATGATGTCGAAGATCCAGTTTACATACTTGGGTATGGGTCAGGAATGAAGACGGGGAAACGTGAAGTGTTGGTCATAGTAAATCTTAAATATTAACTGACTCGCGAGCTGAAAAAAAGCAGAAATTGAAGGTACCACACATTCAACTCTTTGAAACTCACCCAAGCGGGGATTTTTTAAGCCAAGTTTCAGGAGTTTTGATTGCGAGAGGGTAATTTTTCCCCTTTTTGCTGGCTGTATCACTTTCATCGTTAATTAAGTTCTTTTTTTTTTGGTTGGTCAACCTGCATTAGCTTGTGTTGAACATTAATATGTCTTTATCATGTGTGACTATCTTGTCTGGCTGCTTAACCCCCCATTATGCGTTGGTGATATGGGTTTTGGGTTTGTCTGAAAATATGGTACCCAAAATCCAGTGGTTACTTATCTTTGTTCCCTTTTAAGATTGCTATTTGAGGGTATACAGTAAGCCTTGTTCAGATACACCCAAATACGTCATATTGTTAGTTATATCATATCTCGAGTATAATCGCATGATTTCCACATAGTTCCACATAAAAATGTATGTTTAACTCAACGGTGCTGTTGGTTATATCCCCGGTTAAGTGGGTTGATCCCCCCATCATATATGTATGTATATATTATATGTATGTGTATATATATAGAGATAGAGAGAGGGAGACCATATATGCCCCCAACATATCCCCAATATATCCCATTAATGTTGCTTATACTATCCCATTATTACCTGATCTGTTACCAGTAATATATCCCATTAATGTTGGATCCCATAATACTCCAAGATATCGCGGCATCAGGAGCTCCTCAGTGGTCCTGAGGGCCAAATCGAAGTGGCGCGGCATCCGGAGCGAACGACGTTCGCCGTCCATAGAAATTGGTGATTTTACCGATCTTTTGTCCGCAGGAAAAGGATTTAACTAACAGTGGAGTTAAGCAATGCATCATGGATTGTTTTTTTTGGAAGCATGTTGAGATTCTATTGGGAATTGCGGGTATATACCCTATTCTCGAACATAACCCTTTATTTCAAGGAAATGCTCCAGCAAATTTTGCTTCACCAACAATATGGTGGCATGATGCACCAGTATACATACAAGATCAATAGAGCAGGGGTTTCTGGAGTATGATCAAAGTGGTATGGGATTACAACGGATTACACGTGACCCCTGGAGCTGTGCAGGACTGCAAGACGGTGGTCACTGGCATTGTGGGCTGTGCTGGGTTGCTCGCCACAGCAGGGGTGATGCCGAAGTGTATCGCATTTCACGTTTCGGTTTTTTAATGATGTGTTCTTGTTGGGCAAGAAGATGCCTGCCACAAGGGACACCTGGCCAATCCTGACAGTAGCAGATCTCGGATTTTTCCAGATTTTTTCACGGGAAAAAGAATCAGCTGGTTTGTCAGACTCTTATATATATATATTATATATATATATTATATATACATATTATATATATGATTGGGAAATTGCAAGATCAGCTTCAAAGATGTTCAAAGCCCTGAAGGAAAGTGTAAGGGTCAATGTCTACGGTGCCTAAGGAGTCAGACTGTACAAGCTGATACAAGTTGCTTCTCTACACAGACCAGGTGGAACCACAGCTTTTGATTGTCTGAGAATACACTGTTTCGCCTGCAGAGGATTTTGGAGTCCTGCCTGCGAATCCCTCAGGGAACCAATGCCTCTCATATCTTCCAATGGTTTCAGCCATGGTTTCTGCCATGGTAGCAGGATCGAGCCCGCCAACTGCAACTGACCAATTTCCCTCGCGTTGGAACGGCTTTTTAGCATCAACTGCTTCCTCACAATATCCGATCCCCACTTGGGCTACCAAGAGCCGGGAAAAAAATTGGCATTTCAAATGAGCATTTGGTCTGACAGCTTTCTGAAAGTTATTCTTAAAGTTTCTAAAAAAGTTGACAGCCAAACACTGGTGGCTTCATTTCATGTGCTATCCGAAACCACCAGGCCGGTCACCTCCGATGACTTTCATGGGTTTCACATGGTTTCACCAACTTCCGACAGTTCCCTTGACCAAAAATCCCTATGGGATGGATTTTGGTACCGAAAGAAGATTCCGAAATGAGGAAACATGACAGCAACATGTCTACTTCATTCAAATTTAGCCAGAATCAGTCCCTTCCTCGTAATAACATGCAATATGCATCAATATGCATCATTTCACATAGATATTCTCCAAGCAAAATTCGCCAGTTTGGCAGTTGGGGTCCCAAACCTTGGGGCGACTTTGCGAGGGAAAACGGTAAAAATCTCCGGCGTTCCAAAAATATCCCGAGGACTCCTCCGGTGATCATCCCCTGCAACGATTTGCCATTTCTTGATATATGTTTATGTAGTAGCCCATATTATCCCAACACTATCATATCATGAATCAATCATCATATATCCATATATATATACATATCCCATATGATCCCTAGCTATTTGCAGTTTCGTACGTTACCTGGTTCAACTATGTTCCCGAACGGCTGCCCGCGAACTCGGGATCCGGATCCGCGCGTCACCAGGTTGATCCCCACCATCGAAGCCATCAAGGCGAAGAAAGACATCGCCTTGGCCAACAAGGCGCCAAAAATCCAGCAGAAAATCCAGATTTGGATGATTAATGGTGATTAATGGTACTAAAATGACATGGATTAGTGGTGATTAATGTCAATGTTTGGATGATTTACCCTCTGGTAAACAAACATAGCTATTGAAAATTGATAAAATTGCCATTTATAGTTGATTTACCTACTAAAAAATGGTGATTTTCTATAGCTACGTTAGTTTACCAGAGGGTATCTACCAAATGACATGGATTAATGGTGATTAATGTCAATGTTTCATCAAATAAGAATATGGATTAATCCACCCTAACTATGAATATGTATCCATCATGTTTCATCTACCCTAAGTATCAATATTAATCGGATAAATGGATATAAATGGCTAATAAACCATTCAATGGGAAAAAATGGAAAAAAGGATTGGCTACTAACCATCTACCCTCCAGTAGATCAACATGACGACCCTGCTATTTTTTTGGAGTTGGAAGATGAGTTTCCGCTAAAAAGTTGTTATTTTCAGGGTCGAACTGTTAATTTACCAGAGGCTAGAGGAATTCTACTATTCAGAAGGTTAACTTGGTGCTTCGTCATTTTACGATTCTGTGAATTAGCAAGCCCATCTTGCTTGATTGGATCTTGATTGGTAAAACCATACTTGATGAATGAAGGGGTACACATGGGTACACGCCAGAAATGCATGACTTGTATATATATATATATGCACTAAGTATACATGTATATACATATATAATATATACATAACAAGTAAAGATTATACCTCCATGTAGATTCTCCCAATTTAAACCTACAAAAATCTCTTTGTAAAACCGTATTTAAAATCGAACAAACGCTTTTAAACATCTCAAAACCTTAATAAACAAATCCTATGATCCAGGGGAATAAAACCTGTTAAAACCTATTAATCCCAATTAAAACCTATTAGAATACCTATCTACAAAAGGACTTTTGATCTGAACCCACGGGACTTCGCTTACACCAGGAGACCATCATCGCGGGCGGCCCGGTGATTGCTCCTTTGATCGAGGAATATGGCGTCAGCATGTTGTGACCCGGCGAGACCGTGGTATGGATCGTGAACATCATAGGGAGTGCATCCCACTTAGCACATGGGTTTTACTCAATTTATTATATATATGTATGTAACTATATATATACAATTATATATATATAATATATATTACATATACATATTATATATATAATTATATACATATATACATGGAACATGCCCACTGGATTATATATATATGGGATGATATGGGTTAGATTAATGGATTATAAACCACGGATCCTAAGTGGGATGCACATCCAGGTAGGGGTTTTAATATGTTTTAATCATCACAGATCTGAGATGGAACGCCACTAGATTGGTGGTTTTTATGGGATTCTACCTTTCTTTATGATATCCATAGGTTTTTTTTTACAAACAAAAATAAAACACATGGGAATATTACATTATATGCTATGATGTGATATGACATGATGTGATTTGATGTGATATAATATGATATATGCAGATAGATATATATATATATGTGTATGTAGAATTGTTCCAAATAATTGATCAGCTGGGATCCCATCAGCATCCCAACAGTGCCCAGGCCTGTCGACTCCGAGCATTCGGCGATCTTCCAGTGCATGTGGCTGGCCTTGGGTGTGTATAATAATAAATATATATATATGTGTGTGTGTTTTGACATGTAGAAGTATCATTATATGCATTTATACAATATGTATACACAAACGAAAAATGTAGTTGTTGATATTGATCTCATTATGTGTTTGTTTTTATCCACTTGGTTAGTTGGGTTTTTTCTCACTTGCAGTATTGGTTTATCCAAGCAATTGATGTTTGCAAGAGATGTTTAAAGAATTGTTTGTAGCCAGCGATTGTGACCACTTAAGGGCCCAGTTACCACTAAGCACAGGAGATTGATCATACGCTGGAGTGTGAAGATGATTCACCACCATCCGAACCAGTTCGCAATATGTATTTAGCATAACAAGTTAATAACCAACAGTCAGGCATATATATATATGTTCCATACATACTTATATGTTTTTTCATGTACTCTCAACACGTGAATCATGTTTGCACATTTACATCAGAGTTCACAAATATGATACCGGTGTTTGAAGCCAGACATCAATAGATCCTGGAAGCCTGGAAGTCACTGATGCACAATGACTCATAATGATTTACCTGTATCAAACATTGTATATCATGGTATATATACATAATATTATAGTTATCAAGTATATCAATGGTTATTGATTGTAAAAATATCAAGTAGATCATGGTTATCATTGTATATCCCAAGATTTGTTGCTCAGGCAGTTCTATCCTTGTTGTATACCATTTTTTTTAATTGTATATAATCATGATAATTGTTGTGATTAGTCAATGACACCATTGCAGCATGATTACAGTCAACGGGGATTTATCCTAGGCAAGGCATCCCCAAGGGTGGCGTGAAGAAGATCATTCTGACCGGCAGTGGTGGCACCTTCCGCGACATGTGCGGCAGCATGTTTTTTGCGGATGTTGAGGTGGGTTGAAGGTAGGCATTGAGAACATAGCATTTTTGTAGGCATTCCATTTGGTTTGATTACATGATTAACATTACATATACATTACATATACATTACATACACTACACATTTATACATTACAATACATTAACATATACATAAGGTATACATTACATATACATTACATAATGTGTACCAGTGTATATCTCAACTGCGATGAAGAGAAGGCCAGGATTTCCCGGTCGCCAGGTCCCTTGAGGACATGAAGAAAGAGGATCCGGAGGTGTTTGGTGACCCTGGGGGAAGCTCGCGCTTTGGGGTGATCTTTTGTGAAGAGTTTTCTATGTTGTTTTGTTACATAGAAAATGGAGTTTTTATATATAGAAAACGTTTTTCTGAAACGAAGTGACATCGACCCTATTTTGGTGTGCCCTCTGATGCCCTATGACCTGAGGTTGCGACAGCGTTCCACCACACATCCCAACTGGGACATGGGCGTACCGGGAACCCAGAAACCGGCGCAGTCGGACTGGGCGTTCGGAGCAATGGGATTTGAAATGGGATGTGTAATCTCAAAAAAAAACACTGTTTATGGGTAAATCAAATCTCTAGATACATGTCGTGTTTTTTGTAGAGTTGATTTCGTTGTGACTTGTAGAAAGAAGAACGGTCTCATTTCCCTTTCCTGCGCCGAAACATTGTGTTACTGCACTTTTCAGCACTGTTCTACTATTTGTTTGCGTAGCTGTAAAGGATTTCATGTGTCCCGACAAACCGTTTGAGTTATGGTTTCGAAACCTTGTGTTGATATGTTTTGATCATGCTACCTATACATTGCTTAGGGATTGTAGCCAACTTAGCCAACACACCGCCCACACCGCAGAGAGGGTGGATCGCCAAGGCCAAAATCACAGTGGATTCGTGAGAGATACCCAGATCGGGGGGGAGTCGAATGACAATTATATATATACAATATATATATACAATATATATATATACAATATATATATATATATGGTCCATATATGTATATATATATGGTCCATATATATATATGCATATGTTATATTATGTGATGATGTGTTATATTGTTGTATATATAATTATACCAGATAGCCAGATATAGGGGTGTGCCAATCTCTCTATCCTGATGTTCCCACATCACAATCCTGGGTTTCACCAGGCAGTGCGTGTAGATGCGTGTAGCTCATGCGTTCATGGAAAACATCGTCATGATTTGCGTCACAGTAAGGGCACAGTTTGTTTTTTTTGGGATAAAACCAAACATCCTGAGACTACAGCATAGGACAGCTGGGGTTCAAGACATGTAGGGCGTAATACGCGAAACATGTGTGCAGACTTTCCTGATTTGTGAAATAGGTTGGTTTCCTCTCGCTAAAACACACTTTGCTGATTTGTAAAGCATGGCTTTCCATTTGTGAACGACGTGAATGCACACAGCCAACACAGTTAAATGTGTGTTTTGAAGAAGTTGCCTCCAAGCAACATATCCAACATCCCACTTTGGATCTGTGCTTTATAATCCATAATATACAGATATATATATATATACAATGTATACCTATATATCATAAGATATTCCACCGATCTAATTGGGATATTAACGTCTTGGGCCCAGGTCCACCATGATGAACAAGGGCCTTGAGGTGATTGAAGCGTTTGGGATGCCCAGGACATGCACTACCCGGTCACTAGCCGGTCACTAGTGAACTAAGATAGCGGAAAATGGGTGATAGTGGGTGATTTATAGTTGATTGACCATGATTGACCCATTGAAAACGGTGGATCTAACCATAGCTATGATATAGTTTACTGGAGGATAAACGATACCTGCTCTCAGTTTCCAAACTCTTGTTCCTCCCAAGCTACGTGTCATGGGTTCGCAGCACCACGATTGAAATTTCAGGTGGAAATCCAAACATGGCCCTATACCCCCACAAAGATTGATTGAACAATCATACCCTAAACATGTCGGAAAATCACGGTTCTATCTTTTTGGGGTTACCAAGTTACCCTTCCGGCCATTCCGGCCCGTCATGGCTTCTCAAGTCCATTCAAGTCCTAGCCTATAGGCACTGGCTGTATGGCGTGGAATACGATGACATTGAGGTGGTGTTTGGATCCTGGCAAACCTGACCGATGGACCCAGCAATGGACAGGACAATAAGTGGTCAGTTTTCCATTCATGGAATGTTGAAAATGCTGTGAACCACTAGGAAACCATTCAATCTTGGAAGGTTGAAAGGTTTTTTTCAGCGTTTTAAAGAATCCTGTATGTTGCGGGTTCCCAACTCTTGGACCCTTGGACCTACATTGGCGGGTCCTCTTTGACCATGGATACGGTGTACCAATGCTGAGCTTGGCCTGGAGATGCTCAGTGCCAGGTGAAACCTGGACATGCGCCACGGGATATGGAGTATTGTACAATCTGTATTCCAATCTCTTTGATGATCTCTGGTTGGTCGTTTTGCATTTCCATAGGATTCGATGATCTCTGACAGATATGCAGTGCTGGGGGCTGAAACCAACCAGATCTGAATGTTGCCGAGGATCCACCCTCAGTCGATTGTTCATAGCGCTGTGGAATGCCAGGCCCATGGGGGGACTTGAGATGGTTTAGCAAGATGTGTTTTTCGCTCCAACATGATGTAGAACATATGATAAGTTATTGTTATTAGTTATTATATATATTATATATATATTATTATTACTATTATTAGTATTATTATTATTGTTATTATTATTTATTATTATTAGTAGTAGTAGTAGTATTGTTATTGTTTATGTTATTGTTATTATTGTTATTATCGTTATTATTATTGTTGTTATTACTATTGCTATTATTATTTATTGTCGTTATTATTTATTGTTATTATTAGTATTCTTAGTATTATCATTATATTATTATTATATATGATTATATTTTATGTATATATATTATATGTATATATATTATATGTATATATATATTACATTTATATAAACTACATATATATATATTATGATATATATATATATATATATTATATTATATACATATCATATTATAAAATTTATATATTATGTACATATTATATTATATTATATTATATATATCTTGTACGATATCATAAAGATTGCTACAGCTAAAACTTGCACTTGTGATTGTAGAGTAGCTTAGTAGAACTAGGGACCCCAGCACGCAAAGACAACCACCATGCAGACCCAGCAGAGAGTCACCAAGCACCGCACCTTCCAAACGAGACGCACCAAAGTTGAGTGGATGTGCACTATATCAGTTTGCAGCAAGAACCCAAGAGAGTTGGATGGGAAGATATGGGACGTCGGATATGAGGATGTTATCCATGAGTCGACTGATAGTACCTAGGGACTCTGCAAAATGGATGGTGGAAAAGCGGGCATGGATCAAGAATAAAGCAAAACGAAAATGGGGAAATCAAAACACATCAAGAGTCCATCAAATTCACATCACTTTTGGGATGTGAATGCCATGGTACTTCGCAACCGAGCCCCCTCTGATTCTGCGCAACAAATTTTACTCCCAAATGAGAAATGTTTCCCTGTCAACGTTCACCCTCTGGTACTCTAACTTGGCAATGGGCTCAAAAGCTATAAGGATTTCCCATCAGCGGGTTTGTTTACTGGAGAGTGTTCGCATTTTCATTGGTCATTCAACATCCCTATTTATGCTGCTTACATGTTATTCTGGATGGAATGTTACCCACGGAAACCAGCCAGGATACGGCAATTTTGATGCAGACGGGATGGCCTGTGACTCGCCAAATGGATACTGACATAGACATGCGAACGCTTCATGGTGTCATCACAAAACTGTTTCGCGCCCTGGTTTCTAATCAGGACATGTTTTGTATATTATGAAAGCCTCCCACTTACAGTAGGTGTGGTGCGTGCAAGGGTTGGTCAGTGATTTTCTATTGGTAAACTTCCACTATTGCATGTCAAGAACCGCAGTGGTGTTCGGTATAGGGCGCTGCATCCCATGTTTTCTTGCGATTTGTTTTTCTTTGGTTGGTTCAATCCCACCTGTTGATTGCTTATATCCGGTACTTTCAAGGTACTGCATCATCTCATCCCATACTTTCTACTTCTTCGGGCTGCCGCAAGGTAGTGCTAGTGATAAGTGATAAGTTGGTTATAATAGCTATTGTATATTAGATGTTACATGTTAGAACAATTTGGAACCACATATAATCACCATAAACCCTCGTGAAATATCATGAAATATCAGTAAACTGAAGCAACTGATCACTATAATATCTTTGCGCAGATCAATCGCCGAGGACATGCGTTTGCCCATCCTCTATGCCCTGTCGCATCCCTCGCGCGCCGGGGAAGCCAGTTGATGTTTCAGGAAAGGGCGCAACGAGAGTATTGGTATGCCATGGTATGCCAATGCATCTCTAAGCAAAATCTGTAAGCAGCACATGCCAATCCAGACACCAATGCTGACGGTGGATCATAGCCACTGATGGAAATTGCTGAGAGAAATTGCTGACATGATGCTTCAACTCAGTCTGCAAAGCCATTTATAGACAAGGGCAAAATTAATGATTTGTTGAGCGAAGACTCTAATGACTTGTACAATGATGTTTGGGATCTGAAAGCCAGCATGCTAATTAATGTGAAATTACGTCATGCTATGAAATTAGGATCAATAGTCAAAAGACTGAATTCTCCAAATCCTAGTGGCATGTACCCCGCTTTCAAACCATCTCTGGGGGTTTCAAATATTGCCTTATTTATTCCCTTGTAAGCATCTTTTCCAATTGAATCTGCAAAATCTAGAAGGAAACCCTACGAAACCCTTATCAATGGAGGTTTCATTCGCTGGGAAAATCATCTATTTCTATGGGCCATCATTTTCCATGGCGAATTGTTAACAAATAACCAGATGGTATACTATTTTTCCATAATATATGGGATAATCCTTCCCATTGACTTTCATCTTTTTCAAGATGGTTATTGCACCACCAACCAGGTAATCATATCTAATGATGTTATATAGTATCATATGGTGATGTAGTGTAATGGCGATATAGATTTATACTATACTATAGTGGTTTTATACTATAGTGGTTTTTAACAACAGCCGCCGTCGGCGGTGGAACAGCTTGTCGAGGTGCCGGCGGATCTGCCGAATCCTCGTGACGGACGAAACTTTGACGACTGGTGGATTGGCAGGGGAGGCTCAGACATGGCGCAGGCTGGGCAGACCCCACCATGGAATCCATTGGTTAAGATGGGGAGTTATAGGGATTTATCGGGATTTATAGGGATTTATAGGGATTTATAGGGATTTATAGGGGATTTATAGGGGATATAATGGATAATACCCTATGGTTATGACTAACATAGCCATGGTATAGATGGCCCATAGAAATAGATACCGAACTTAAAAATGGGTGGATTTTCCATGGCTATGTTAAATAACCAGATGGTAAATGGGATATAAATCCTCATTTTGTCCATGGGTTGGGGAATGGGGGTATAAATCCATTGGTGAGCTGCATCATTATCATGATCCATCATTATCCCTTTTGGGTATAAATCATCATTTTCCACGGTAAAAGAACCATTTGGGGGGACAGTACACACATATATGTATATATATATTATATATATATATACACATACCATTTTGGAAATGCCCATGTGGCTTCACGGATATTGTTTCACTCTTTTGGTGTGCATTTCTTCTGGAGGGATGTCATGGTCATATACGTTGCTGTTTGTTGACAGGGAATGTCATGCATTTTTCCTTGTATATATTTTTTGTATATATATATGTATATATGTATCTTGTATGCGTTTTTGGAGGGATTGATTAATGGTTAATGTGATGTCCTCCAAACTCGACATGGAAGGGGACATCCACCACTTGCAGATAGCGGCATTTGGCTGACGCTTCTGCAGATCTGGGAATTGCTGCTGTAGACGGGCTACCTTAGATGTTCATGACATCATATGACATCCACACATTATATAGTTTATTGAGCAATCCATATGGAACAAGCTTGTTAGGCAGTTGCCCAACAAAGATCAAGAGTCTCAGTATTTGCCCCATGTATAACCACTATAAATATTCCATATATATTCCATTATATGTTCCATATATTTCCATATATATAATCAATACTGTAGTCCGCCCAATTATGATGTCCAAATCTCTGCCCCTCCCATGGCGCCAAGGTGATGGAAAGGATGGGAAACTCACCTTCGGCCGCTAGTCTTGTGACAGGTTAGAGTACCATCAAATGAGGAAAGGTACAAACCTCATGTCGACTTCGAAAAATACCGTGTGGTTCGGATAAAACCGTCCTAAATTTGGCATATGTTTCATGTTTCACACTTGGTCAAGTCAATGTCAACCCCAGAGTAACCAGCCTGGTTACTTTGCCTGATGAAGGGGTTCTTCCCAAGAGGGATTTCGTTCGCAAATTGAACGGTCTGCCGATATGCCCCCAATTAAACAGCCCAGGAGTTCACCAAAGGGGGTTGGTCTTGATTTCATGAGTTGCCAGGATGATGCGGAGTTCCACATTGTTCCACTTCGGATCTCATGACATTTACCCAAAGACAGGCGTTTCATTTCATGACATCATTGAACCTTTGAAGATGTTGAAACCACCGACCTGTCGATGTTTGTTTTTGACTCGTTAAGAGTCGCGTCGATGTCGATGTCGAGGCAAACCCGATTTGGAGAAATATCCATGCATTCGCTGGGACCTCGGTGAAGTCCAAAACCCTGATGTTGATTGATGTTGTATTGATGTTGATTGTATTGAGGTTATACTATCCAAAATTCAACATGTTAGGGAATATCATATTACTATACGATCCATTATTCGGGTTTTATCTTAACGTTCATTGGGACCCAGCAGTCGATATGTGTTTGATTCTCAGCTTCCTAGAAAAGTGAAAGAAGCTGCTTGGCCGAACAGTGGCTTCATGATTATCCCCGGTTGACAGTTTTCCGAGGTGTTGAAGCATTTAAACCACCAATCAGGTTTTGAACAGATTGTCCCAGGGGGGCTTTCTAATATATATATATATATTTCAGAGGATTGGCTTAACCCTATATAGGTCTTGACAATTGGGCGCTCAGGGCAGCAATTTGCTCAGTTGTTTCAACAAATTCAAGGCACAAATCCATGAAAAACCAATCAAACATCCACAAATCCACTAAAACACAACAGAAAATCCACCAGAACATCCAAAATCAAGAAAAACCCATGGGAAAACCCATTTTGAACATGGGTTTTCCAATGATTTTCCAGCCGTTTTTTCCCTAAGGCCTGGCGTACAAAGCGGGTCGCATTGGTGGCACCATGCACCTCTGAGATCAAGCCAAGGGGCCTTTTGTCGAGCGGGTCAGCTGGTAAATATCGCGAGAATCACCAGTGCCATCTATCTTCATGATATGAAAATGGCCATAGAAATAGTGAGTTTTCCCATTAAAAATGGTGATTTTCCATTAAATAAACCAACAACAATGGCAATAGTGATTTTAATATATTTTAATAGTGGTTAATAGGGTATACATCAACAACAATGGGAATATGATGGTGATCTGGTTGGTGGTTTTGGAACATTAATATTTCATTTTCCCCAAGAGTTGGGATGATGATCCAATCTGACTTGACTAATATTTTTCAGGGGGGTGGCTCAACCACCAGATATGTAAATAACATCAGATTTCGATATGAAGAGTTGTGGAACCTTCCATTGCCATGGGCTGGTAAGCTTAATGATGCTGATTGCCGGGGAATAAGCGCCGACCGTGGAGGCTGTGATGGACATGGGTCAAAGTTGGAATTGAGAAAATCACGTAACATCATAGGGTTTATGACGTTGATGGATGTTGACAGTTGATATGTCATGTGAATTTGGCCTTAAAGGCACCAGAAACGACGTGGCTCAGATAGAATGTCCGGCAGACGGAAGGAGTTTGAAGCGACTACATTCTAATTATACGTGTAGCACAAGTCGTTTGCGGGGAATCTCACAAGAAACAGAATTTGAGGCAAATCTTTATAAACCTGATAGCTCTTCTGTCTTCTATACACTATACATTCCATTACATCCCTATCTTAAAACACAAACAACGGTGGCCCTGGCGGAACAAGCCGCGCCGCAAGTGAGGCCTGCCATCCTATCGGCGGCCAATGAACAGGCGGTGGAGTTGCTTCTGACCAAGGTGCTGTGGGATAAGCTGAGAGGATGTAGCCATACCATGCCATACAGATATGTTATGAATTGTCATGATATGTTTCTGTTATAATTTTATATATAATTATGTATGTATATCTGGGGATTACATAGTTAGGTGTTTTCTGGGGACTAATATGATCATAGATGGATAAACACTAAACAACGTAATGATCATGTATCACTACAGTTGTTTTGTGTGTCTTTGAAGCATTAGATTCATTAGATGGGTAAACACATGTAAGCACCATGTATCCCATAGACTTGTGGTTTTCACTGTTTGGGAATAAGTTAGGTTTGTATGATTTGAGGGATGAAGTATCTTTTCAGCGAGTATTTAGTTCTGTATTTATCTGGAGAGGAAGATACTGTAACACAATAGAGAAACCCTTTTGATTGGAAATATCATGTGTCTTGGCCGAAAACAGAACATGCGCGGTTGAAACCCGCAAGGTTCGGGGGTAAAAACCCAAGGGTGTCGAATTTCCCTTAAATCAATTCTTTGAGTAGGTGGAACCTTTTGCTGCAAGTCAGCATGAAACACGTCGGAAGACGGAAGACATAAGACCCTCGGTGAGGTCGTAGTGAGATCGCTACAATTTATCCAGATCAGGTGCAGAAAAATTGCCTTGGGACAACCACCAGCAAACAATAATGCCTTAACCATTTAACCAAACATTTTCTATCCCCTGCTGGTTCAGGCAAGAATTCCTTTTTCCACCATTCAAATTCACACTGCTTCACTATAGAACCATGATTGCTGGTGAAATCGCATTTCCGTTGGTAAACCTCGTCTTTCTGTTGGTGGAATACTCCCATGTGTATGACGCTTTTGATACTGGAGAACTCGCCAAAATCACCAAAACCTAATCTTGGCAGTTTGCCGATATCTATCTTATCTTATCTTATCTTATCTTATCTAATTTATATCTATATCTATATCTATATCTATATCTATTCCTTATCAGATTCTCCCAAAAAAAATCGCCAGGAAATCGACTTTTTGGACATCCCATCTGTCCTAGAGAAGGTCATGGATAAGGAGCGAAAGTCACCCGGGTTGCCCCAGCGGAATGGGACATGGGGCGGGAAGTTTTTTAGAGGGTACCGATGAGATTCTCCACTGTAAACAACAAATGGGATCAAAACGATAAATTTGGGGGTTGCAATGTGAATACCGATATTGATGGGAGAAAGACCTGGAAACCACAGGTGTGACCTTTCCAGTTGATGGTGAGATTCAAGTCCAGTCATTAAATCTCCATCGAACCGCACAACCCCTAGGAAAAACAGGAAAGCCATGGGCCTTGAAAATGGGTCGCACAATTAGTGTCACAAAGCTTTCCATCATCAGGCTATTTTTTTGTAACACATATATATTATATATATACACCGTATTACAATATATTATATGCACATATGGCACGTATTTAGTTTTATTATATATAATAATCATGTATTATTCAAATAACAATAATCATGTATTATTCAAATAACCAACCAACTTATTTTTAAGATTGGTCCAGCACGCAAGCAGCTGCTCACGGAAGGCAGAAGCTGAAAAGAAGGCAGACCCCCTCCTTGAGGGATGGGGCTGGTGCTGCGGCTGGTGGTGTCAATCAGAATGGACATCATACGCAGATGGATCTTAGATTGCGATAGTGGGCCTCATGCTGGTGGACAATGTTTTGAGACGTTTCATTTCCAAAAATGTTCGGCGATTTCCACCGACCAATGACTTGAGCAAATAGAGAGAAGAGATCCAGATCTACAATGGCCAGAATCCCTGTTCTTTATTAAGATAATACAGGGTTATACCAAGCGATACCAAGTCGTTTACTGGGGATCATTACACGCAAATCTGCGAACTAAGATCAGCCAATCAGAATAGATGCGGGCCATGGCTACCGCAGCTGTCAGTTGTAAGTTTGCTGATCATACGAAGCATTGAACCGGGCTGGATGCCCAACAATTGAAGCAGACCGAAACTCGCGATGACGTGTCCCCATAGCTGAACTTGTACGTGACGAAATCGTCAAAACTTCTGAGATCTTCTGAGCTAAATTGTGCTGAGTCAAGTTGGACTAGAACAGCAGTTTGGGATGCTTACATTGCCTTTTATTCAGCAATTCCCAGAGGTAGATAGGGTCAGAAAAGTTCCAGAAGATCACACAAAGCTTCGCAGAAAGCTTCGCGCCATGATACGATGGACTTTTTCAGATGCAAGTTTCTTGAAGACAGGCTGGGCATGGCTTTTGGGTGGGTTAGTGTGGGTTAGTGCACACTGATCACAACGGGGTATTGCTGACATAGCGAAAGCTGCGGGTAGTCAGCAGTATCACTGGTTTATTGGGGATATAGCATCCCGAGTATCGAATAAGACTAGCAACAGGATTAAAAGCAGTCAGGCGTTTCAACTACCAAATCAGATCCAGCAAATGGTCGGGTCAGATGCAACGAAAGTGGATTTTATCTCAAGTTATCCCAGTTTAGGGACAAATTAGCCGTAACATCTGTTGGTGAATGTACTAGCAATAAAACTAGGATATGGATGGATATGGGCTGATATGGAGTATGGTTTTTCATCACAAGACGTGAATTCCTGCGAGGTCATGAGTGGCGATGGTAGATTCCGATACCAAGCTGTTCCACAGTAAAATCGGTGGTCTCTTTGGAACAGCTAGGCCCATGAAATATCCAATCAGTTGTAGTATACCCATATCACCCATTGTCCCATGATTATACCATATTATACCCATACTATGGGCTAATGGGTACACCATGGTACACCAAAATGTTCATGGATATACCATTCAAGTTATACCTATCAGTTTTACCCGTTATATCCATGTAACATAGCTAAGTATGAAAAATGGCACATTTCCAGTTGATATTGGTGATGTTCTAGTGGGCAAAGTGTTACATGACCAGAGGGTAAATCCGATTCTATCCCCAAATATGGCATTATATCCTCATTGTTGGTTAAATCCCATTAAATCCCATTAAATATCCTCATTATCTTCCCATTGTTGTTGGTTAAATCCCAGGAAATCCACAGCAAAGTGGGAGACAATGCCATCTGCACCATCCCTAACCATCCGCGCAAGGCCTGGCTTCGGCTTGGCATAGTGATAGCGTGGAGCAAACCTTGCAGAAGTTGAAGCATCTGGGTCCGCCGTGTGTTTTGTTTGGGCAAAAAAAAAAGGTGGGTTTTGCCAATTTTGACAACCACTTATGGGAAGATCATGAGGATATATGAATATATTGGGAATGGGAAATGCAATGGCAATGATATTTTGGCGTTTGAAGATGGGTTGAGTACTTATAAAATAGCCAGTTCAATAGGGATACTGTAATGATATGATGAGGAACCAATGGATTTCTGGGTGGCTTATTTTCAGACAAACCCAATTGGATTCATGATTTGGAAAAACACTGGCGAGTTTTGTCGCAACAGAAGTTGGCCCTACACTAGAAGTACTATATATATATATATATGTATGAAAAAATCATCTTTTGGGTTAGGGGTTCAAGCAATCATTTATGGGGATATAATAGGATTAGAATGGGGATATAATGGGGCACTGTATATGTTTTAATATATTTTACAACTATTACCATCCGTACAAAGGGCAATGATATTGAGGCCGGAAGAAGAACTCAGAAATGGCTCGTGTAGTTTATGTGAATGTTTTTCCTATATTTTGATACAGTTGGTTTCCATCTTCAGGTTTCTTCCTCTAGCATTTTGGAACTGTTTGGTGGGTTCATGCATGGTTCAACCTATATACAGCGGTCCCGGCGGTCCCACATATTTTTTCCACTATAGATGGAATCAATCCTACCTTTGTGATGTATCCTGTTGACATGCTTGCTGGATCTAGAATGACCTATCAAATGATGATTGTTCAAATCATGTATGTTTCTTGAATGCATTTTCCTATGGCTAGCGTTTGATTCGGAATGTTCCGTCTCCATCACTTATCCAACTCTTTGTTCCCAATCTCTGTAGGGAACCTACCACGAGCCTACCAGCCTACCACGAGACATGGCCGAGGTCCTTGAAATTGAAGGATCAACGGAGAGCTCTGCGTTTTGTAATCAAAGGGATGCTTGACGTTTGATTTTGCGGTGGGTGACTGCCTGTTTGGTACATTGGTACATGGATTTTTGATATTTGTAGCATACAAACCGATTTGGCATGATTTATCATAGCAATATTTGGGGGAAGATGGGAGCTGATTAGACTGGCCTGATATCGACAAATGTTCAAGAGGAAAAATTGCCAAGACCTTGCATTTGAATAACCACGGCTTCCAATCAATGAAGGTATTACACTGACATAGATGCGGAAAACCAGGGTTTCCTCATGAAAACCATCTACAAATAGTGGATGTTGCACATCTATGTTAGTTTACCCTAGGGTATCCGAAAAACAAAGCATATGTTTCTCATAGAATTTTAGAGGCCAGAAAGAAGTGAAAAAAGAACATGTAAGCATTTCAAGTAGCCAGAAGCCAATTTCAAGTTGGGGAATGAAACAGCTCAGTGGTGTCTTTCTGTTTGGCCTTCAATTTCCTTGGACATGCAGTGCCCAAGTGCCAGGTTGGTTATCAATTCCACCCCTAAAATCTGCCTGGAACTGCACAAAAACAGTTTTTTTACAGATTATTATTTTGTACTAAGTGCAATGTTCATCAATGTTTCAAGTTTTCTGGTGATTTATATTTTCAGGTAGATATACGAATAGAATCGAATAGATATAAATATATAAATATATATATATATACTATATGGTTGTCTCGTTCTTGTCGCAATTTCCTTTCATCGAATTACATCGCGTTCATATCCGATTCATATCCCATTAATACCCCATGAAATCTCTATGTTTGATTTGATGGTTAAATCCCACTGAATCCAACAATAATGTACAGTTCAATTTTCGATAAACCCATTAGATCTCTTTGTTTGAGGATTAAATTTATAATTCACCCATTAAAATAGCCGATTTTCCCATTGAATCCACCATTTTCATGTGGGATCCCAAATTTCATTGGCCATCTCCGGCCATTCGCGGCTCGTCGCGGCTCGCCCAGGAAGGACTTCCGCTTCGCCACGTCCAATGAGGCCATCGGCTTCCTACAGCCCTTAGCAGATCAGAACCTGCTGCTGCGTGCGAAGGGAACCACGCGCCTGGGACGGTGAATGGTAGCGAGCTATGGGGGGCGATGGGAGCGGTGAAGGGTATCCATGTTCCCTATTTTGAGCAGTCGAAAATTGAGGAAACAAATTGGAACAGCTTCTAAATCAACTGGTTAATTAATATGTTTCCAATTTAAACGTTGCCATTTGGAGGATATACCCAATTGTTTCAGACACTAATGGTTGTATCAAAATTGATTGGGGAATTACATTGACATAGTCATACCAAGCAAATTGTTGCAGATGTTGTTGTATGTCTCACACGGTAAAAGTTGTAGTAGTCAATTCCCCCTTAATTGAGGTGTGTTACCATTTAGCGGATACAATAGTGAAATATTTATTGCATTTAAGGAAGAATGGGTCGTGGATGTTGGTGGGGTGATGGTGAGGGGATGCAGTGACTATGGAGGTTGCTTCGCCTACTTGTGTGGTTTGCCACTTTTAGTATGACAATTGTTAATAATTAGGCTGTTACTTTCTGTTCTGTTTCCTATATAGTAATATTATATACCATTATCATTAGCATCCCTCATTTTGTATCTGAAATGTTGATTGCATTGAAAATACTTAAACAATCCTTCGTTAAGTTCCAATGTTCGCTGCTTTTGGTTTCCAGCGTTTTCGATTCACCTCCTTTTATTTGGGGGTAACATGTTTCCACCATGTGTCACTCACCAATCATGTCGTAGGTAACGCGGTTATATTCTATAGCTGAAGAATCGTGATATTTAACCAGGCCATGATATTATTGATATTATACACGTCCTAGTTATCTCACCATTACAGATCATATAACTATTTTATGCCCTGTAACATGTGGTGTTTACCCACCATTTGTAGACCAGGCCCAGTCCTGAGTGCCCGGCGGCCGTGCCGCACCATAGTGCCTTGCGATGTCCGGAAGGACATGTATCCTGGATGCATGGCTGGAACGATGGGTCAAATCCTACCAGCATATGACTGGGGGAGTCATCCAGCAATGGAGAATGGATGGATTGTACCCATACAGACACTGTGTATGATGTTATTTTTTGTGTAATTTTCAGGTAAGATACAGTAGCTAAGGAGCTTATATCCGACTAAAAGTTAAAGGTGTGGTCATGACCCGTTGTGAAAGTGCAGGTCTGGGATGAACAAAACTGCACATATGTCTTGATGAATACAAATCATATTTAAGCAGGTCCCTTCACTATAATCATGGGTATAATCATGGGTATAATCATTTAATCATGGGTACAATCATGGGTATAACCACACAAGTTGATTTTTGGGGATCTGAAATTCGGGGGGGGTTTTACCGTGAAGCGAGGCGAGCCACCAATTCGCTGAGGCCATCCACAGAAAAGGCGACCCCTTTGGGTGGTGGCAGGAGCGGGTCGCGGGAACCTGGACTGTGAATTCGGGGCGGCTCCAAGGCGATGATATGACGGTCGGATATGTTTGACATGCGATTTGAAGGTGTAAGATGGATTTGTATGGATTTGTTTTTTCTGAAAGTTGAATATGTTGAATAAACTGTGACTTTGGAGAGCAGTTGACCCTGGCATGAAGTGATCTCATTCAAGATCGGCAGCTAAGCCTACCATTTTGGACTGCCAGATTGACGTGGGGCTTTGACCAAGTCTAAGCAGCGCAGGACAAGAAGACATGCCACGCCTGCAATAGAAGCTTTGGGCCGCATACCAGCTATTGGCGATGCACCCACAACTGCAAGTACAATGTGTGCCACCATTGCCCCATGACCGCAATGTTTGACATGCTTCGGACATGGCTGGGTGGGAGCATGGCTTGATGGGCGAACGTGTCCAGTTGTTGAAAGATTATCCGGATTATCTCCCCATGTCTGATTGCTACGCGCGGATTGGCAAATTATGAGTATCTTCCCTGGCGCTCCACCCGGTCTTGCGCAAGGTTTTCAGATGGCTGCATGCAACGAAGCTCAACAGATGTTGGAGGTGCATGGGGAATCATGGGGAATGTTAGATATTGACAGATTTGCCTGGAACCCGGTGACGTTGATGTTGGATTGATAATTCCCCTCATTGATGGATCTTCTAAGGAAATGAGCTTGTATGCCCATAAATTTGGTGAAATGGCCAGAGATCATTGAGAGTTGAGTAAAAAAACAATATGAGTCAAACTTGAACAATGGACTGGTTATGCTTAGTATCGATGATCCATTCTCAGGCTTCACCAGTTTTGACCCATAACCCTAGCAGGTGTCACAGTCGCTTTGTCCCTGGACTGGGACATGGGAGAACCAATATCAGGGATGAAGCAACTCATGGCCTCATATATATAACTGACGATTGCGAGACAACCAAGGATCATTTAGATATGATCCATAACTTATATCAATGGTATAATGTGATATCCCACTTACATTGCTGTATCAGAGATGTTTGGTTGATCACTACATATGTAGAAGTATATCCAGTTGCACGTCCGAACTGCATCCTAACTATATCCCATTTATCCCATGTATAGCACACCCCGAAGATAGAACAGTAAAACATCCTAAAACATGAAAATAGTGATACATAATGATACATAGTGATAGAGGTCTATACATTAAATATATATATACATATACATATGAGGATTGCGTAAAATGGTGATGCCCCAAAATGGATGGTTTATAATGGAAAATCCTATATCAATATATTAAATGTCATTTGCCGGTGACTTCCCAGACACTGCCAGGGCTCCTACGATAGCACGGAGTGTGGCAGCGACAGCGCCGAGAGCACGATGGACTTCAGGGCGCCATGGACGCGGAGAATGGGCCACTTAGAATGGGGATAGGTAATATAATATACTAATATCCCCATTCTATGGTTTTATATTAGATATTAGTACTCATACTTCCATTAATATAGATATTAGATGGATGTTAGGAAGTAAATGGTATTTGTGTAGATCTATACTATATATATTTATTATTTGTTTGATAAATATGCTATGGGTAGATATTTCCAACTTTGGAAATCACCGCAGAATATTCATAACTCATCGCTCATAGATCTATACGATGGGGATATTGCTGTTGGATGTTTTTTTTCTTTTGCAGGATGTACTAAGTATGGACAATATGGGTGTGTGGTCATTTAGCCAAGTGAGATGTGTATTTGTCTGAAGTGTTTGAGCAAAAACTGGGATTTATAATGTGACACTTGTTTCCAGTTTAATATATTCATGTGGAAAGTTATCATAAATCATGAGCGTTGGGGTGCCCTATTTTCAGAGGCACCTTTTCTCGGATAAAGATGTACAACATCTGGGATGATGTTGAAACATACCAAACAAGCACAAAGTTGGGCTGAGAAACATCCAGGCATAGGCCTGTTTTGCAACATGTTAGGCCGACCCGCAAAAGTTGGTTGGTGAAATGATCAAACTTAGGTACCGGGAAATTCCCGTTTTATCCCCATGATGGTTCAGTTCATTTATGCCCTAATATATATTCGATATGATTTCCCCTATTTCCCCTATGCTTGCTTAAAGATTGGGACTTCCGCCGCCATCGCCCAGGTGTCCTCCGGAGCCTCTGTCGAGACGTGGCACTTTTGGGCCCATCGGCCCTGGCCGATGCAGCTGGAGCAGCTGGCGAAGGCGTTTGAGGCGCGGTTTGGAGAATGATGGTTAATAGTGATATTAATAGTGGTTAATAGGGTATAAATCAACAACAACGGGAATATGATGGTGATCTGGTTGGTGGTTTCAAACATGAATTTTATTTTCCATAATATATGAGAAGGATCATCCCAACTGACTAATATTTTTCAGAGGGGTTGAAACCACCAACCAGGGTTTATGGAACAGTGGAGAATGGATGACATTAACCAACCATGTCCATTAATGTCCGAATCCTATATGAACCACTGTCCAGAATTTTCATGTACTGATTAAGCAACACTGAGTATGGACCATATAACCAATGTATTGACATATAGTGACAATGTTTATACTGGTATATTGTTCATGATAACAAATAATGTCAATGGAGAGTGACAATGGATTATGACATATATCAACACTGTTGATTTGGGATGGTAATGAGAAAACTTGGTGGTTTTGAACCAACGGTGTACTGTAATGGGTGGTTGAATAGGGGCCAAAAGATGGAACACATTGTGTTTCAACAGGGTGTTTAGGAAAAAAAACTGGTGTTGAATTCTAAAAAATAGAACAATCAATAGGATAAAAATGGGAAGGAACATTAACAATAGAAAAATCAATAGGATTTAGCCAGAAACAAACTGGGGAGTTTCTCGCGTGGTGAAGCATCAGCCTGTGAGGTGCCCCATGCAGTGTTGATCCATAGCTCCTTGGCAGGCTGAATGGCAATAGAACCACCAAAAATGGATGTACATGGAATATGATGTGGGAAAATTATGGAAATGTGGGTTTCAGATCTCCCAAAAAAACTGATGGGTCTATTGAAGTTCTATTTGCTGTGGGCAATTGCATCTCTGAAAATGGGATGAAAATCCATGATCACCAAGGTCAGGGTTTAGAGCTGGAAGTGATCCAATCCATCTCGCAGTTGCAGGTCTCTTGGTGACGGTTTACATTTTTTCCTGGACTGATGCCATTTGGGGTTTTCCATAAATGATACATGGAAGTATCCCAAGAGCTGGATGGTTTATTTCATGGAAAATCCTACTATAAATGGATGAGAACTGGGGGTACCCCGATTTCTGGAAACATCCATTTGTTTTTCATAATCTAAATGGGAACACCTAGGTTGACATGTACCAATCGAATCCTGGTTAAAGAAAATGAGTCTCATCGCATCTCGTCTCCAAACCCACCCTGCAAGTTTCAATGATTTAGGTGCGATGTATCACAGTTTTACTGGTATATGACGACAGTGTTTGCAGATTATACCATGTTTCAAGTTGAGCGGTCGACTTTGATGATCACCAGCTTCGTTGCCCATCTAATCGCGCTTCCATTCCTGAACATCTGGTTGCAGCAATTGATGAATGACAGCACTTGTGCCATCCCTAATGTTGAATTACAATGAACTGAAGTATTGAGCCGAATTTCCACCTATCATGTAGTACACCTTTCAAAAGTTGCTCAATGTACAGGTGTACCCCCCACCCCCAGAGAAAACACACGTTTGGTCACCCAAATGTACTCCTAAATGAATCACCAATCATAGGATAAATCCTGGTTGGTGGAATAATTGGGAATTCACTAAATCTGCAAAATGTATCCCCAAGAACTAATACGCACAAGACCATTATAAAGACAGGCATTATATTTCGAGATCTCAATAACCTGTTGTTAAATTACCCGTTCTACACTCCCATAACCTTGGGATACCCTTTTGATTGCCACCAAGATTAATATTGCAGGGAAAACTCACCAATACCAACCATACTTGACCAACATATTTACCAACATGAGGTCATTGAACCAAAATACCATAATTGGGCCTGTGGTTCATTGTGTCAATTGTTGCTGACATCATTTTGTTCCGAACTGTTCCTTCTGTATGGGTTCTCCTACTGTAGAAGGAGGTAATAAATACGTGGTTCCTGATATCAACCAGAATGAGCAACCAACTTATGGTCATGTTTCACAAAACATTTGGTCCCAGAACCAGATCTATAATCTATCAATCTATCATTTGTACGGATCCATTCCCATTCAGTTCCAGTATGTTTGGGGAGTTTCCAATCACATCCACACCATGGTGTTGACCCACTAACAGCCCTGATTACCCCAACAATCATCCCGGTAATCGCCAAGTTGATGGTTAAATCCCCCTTGTAATGGCCATTAATCTCAATTATCTTCCCCCCAAAAGCTTTTAAAGCATTATACCATATTATACCATATTATACCATATTATACCATATTATACGACCATTATGGTTGGTTTGAATCACCATCTAAAGTCCTATTCTTGTTGGTTAAATCACTATGCTACCATTTTATTAGGGAACATTCTGTAATATCACAATATTTCTAAGTTAAACCCACCATTTGATTGATTCAGTATCCTAATAATTCATGTGTGTATATACAGTATACATATTGTACATATTAAATTTCACCCGTACCTAATAATTAACGAACCATAAATTGATTAATAACCCCATTCATCTAGTACATCAATACATGTTAGTGTGGTATGACATATTCTACCAAATTATACTATAGATATAATTATATAATGATAATTTGCCATAATTGACCATATTCATATACGTATACATATGGAGGTTTCTTAAAATGGGGGATCTCCAAAACCATACTCAAATGACTCAAATGGTCATAATTTACCATAATTTACCAAAATAATTTACCATAATTTATCACATATACACCACATATCCACATATTATTGCAGTTTAACCATCCATAGCACCATTTTTTTCTCTCCAGGCCTTGCCGGGCACCGCGCAGCTCACCCTGGAGACACCCGAAGCCTTGCTGGCGCAGCTGCTGCGGGACACCACGGCACTGAGGCTGATCTCTGGTGGGAAAGTCATGGGGAAAACGTGGGGACATGGAAAAAATGATAGGTCGGATCATTTTACTGGTGCGTTTTGCGTAGGGAATGGATGGGTTGCTGGGGGTTGCTCATTCCCGAAAATTCCCTACGTTTAGCACAAGTAAGTCATGGAAAGATGAAAATAATTCCACCATTTTTTCCATGTTTCATATTCCACCATTTTTTGAAAATAAATGAAAATAATGATGTTTATTGACGTTTTATCTGACAGCAAGGCACCTGGTGTCCACGTTGCATCTCGGCCTGGACGTCGGATCTGGGGAAATTACAGCGAACAACGACCTGAGGTGACCTGACCCTAAAGGAAACCACCCCAAAATGGGTTTATTGCGTTTTTTTTCTGAGAGTTAGAATAATTTGCCCAGAATGAAAGGAGTCTACACGTTGGTCATCAAACATGGCAATGGAATAATCTCCAAATATAGCGGTATTTTCCACTTCCACAGTTTCTTGGATCCATACACTCAGGTATACCTTTACAATTGATATGTCAATCAATCTATAAATGATTGGATAATGCTAGATACATAGACAGATAGATTGGAAGAGATTGAGATGAGATGAGATAAGATTAGATACATAGATAGGTAGATAGATAGGTTAAAATTAGATGATATTTCGAGTCGACTTAGATTTGATTGGATTAGGTTAGATTAAGTTGGGTTAGATTGGATTGGTTGTTAGATAGCTATGGGTGGATACAGAGATATAGGTCTATATAAATATAGAATAGAAATGGATAGATAAAGAGACATATAGAGAGAGATCTAGATACAGCTAAATAGATATATAGATAAAGATATGTACAGGCACAGATAGGATAAACATATATATTATATATATAGAGATGGGTATAGCTGTTAATTAAACCGTTATTGTATTCAACAGGTTCCCCTGTCCAGTTTGTTTGATACCCAGATCAATACCCTTTGTTCGAACTCATTTTTAAATTTCCCAATTGCTCCATAAACATTCTTGCAAGATTTTCTATTTCCAATTTAAAGTCAGATCAAGCCGTTTCATGGATGAAAGCACCACATGTCCATGAATTCACCCTGCTTGGTCCAGAGAGCCTATGTGATTTAATTTTTATAGACCCATGTAACCGGATCTTGAGATTCCAATGCCGTGGACCTTGAGATCGCCTTTGTCGCCCTTGCAATCAGAGAATAGATCTGATCATTAGACTCGCTGAAAACAGGGTTTGACCATAGATAGATCCATAGATTGAGGATAGATAGATATAGGTACAGGGATAGATATAGATATGGTATAGATATAGATGGTAATTCTGGCTACACAAAGATAGGTATACAGATATAGATAGTAGATAGATATACAGATAAAGTACACAGATAATACCGGTTAATCGTTCAATCGTTCAATATATTGGAAGGTACAATAGTTGATTCTCACCCCCCACCCCCCTTTTCACATCGTTGCCCAAGGTGTGCATCGGAGGAGCTGGCGGCTGAAGGAATCCGGCAGGTGCGCTGAGGATCTGGCAAGTTCTACCACCAGGATTTCCCAAAAATCCATTAGATTTAGATATATAGATCAGGTTGTGTTTCTTTAATATGGAGAGATATGGATATCCGGATATACAGTATATACAGATACAGTTTCCAGGTTTTAGAAACCCTTGATGTTTACTAGGTTAACACACATATCCATATCCATATACATATTTACATATACTGTATGTATATATATATATTCGTTTAGAATGAACCCATTCAAGTTGGGGATTGTGATTTTTTGGGTGAACCTGCTAATTTGTGGGGATCATGGGATTAAAATTGGGCTTCCTGCCTTGGGGGGTTGACGATGTGAATCCACCGGACTTGACGAGGGTGCACCAAAGATATCCCGGATACTGTTCGTCAACCCAACAAGCTTGGGTGTGGAGTGAAATTTACCAAACAATGGTAAATGCATGAAAATGGAGTATAGCTTAGTACAAATACCGGAGGCAATACATGGAATGACAAGGGAAAAATTGTCCAGTAGCTTTCTAGAAGCTCAGATGGAAGCAAAAAGACAGTTTTGGAAAAACATACTGTATGTGTGGTGGAAATGTGTTTGTTTTGCTTCGCTTTGTTTTCCCAGAAAGGGTGACGGACCCGTTTATTTTGCAAGCCGGGAGTTTATGGTTTACACAAATAAAGGTTGATGATATTCGCATTGGACTTGGGAATACATATTGTGAACACAATACCTCCAACGTAGCCGCAAGAATCTAAACCCAATATGCTATCCAGGATCATTGTTGGTTAAGACCCCAATCTGTGTTGCTGCCCAAGATCATATCCCAACTTTACCGACAGCATTCACCATACATTCGCCCATTGTGCACACATTCTACACCTATGAGTGGGCTGTACCATTTGATGCGCCATCTTTGAAAGTTGCACTATTTGCTGGCGACTTTACCCATCATATGTGTATCATATATATATGATATATATATATGTATGTATAGCAATAATTGTTGTGTGTATTTTTATATGCCTTTCATATTCATATCACATTCTTCAGCTATGAATATCTTTGGTACATATATATATATATACATACATTTTTTATTTTCCACAATAATTATATATGATAGTCCTTCCCATTGTCTTTCATATTTTTCAGAGGGGTAGGTCAACCCCCAACCAGATAATGTGATGACTATGGTAATGACCCATTTTTTCATGGGATATATAATGGGAATATAAGGGATATACTGTAATGGTAGTATTGGTGGTGAACTATGATGAACCTCATGGTGTTTCCTCATTGACAGGATGCCCTCCGCAGCCTGCTGATGCACCTCACCGACGCCGACAGCTCCACGGTGCCCCTGGCGGCTGCAGGTGGACCATGGGGAAAACCATGCAGAAACCGTTGGGAAATGGTGCAAAAACCATGGGAAAACCATGGAAAAACCATGGGAAAACCCATGGGTTTATGGATTTCAACGGAAACATGATGGGGTTTTCAAAGGTTGTGTAAATCCACGAGATCTTAGGTTTTGAACATTTTGAACTCTTCAGCAATTTTGATCAATCGGAATTTGAGTCATGTGAAAGTATGATATGATATGGGTAACTATAGGGTTTCTGCCAACAAAAATGATTGTGAATTTATTGTTCATGGTACTCGTAAGGAAGCAATCATCATGTAAGAAATGGGAGCCTAACCATCAATGACGTTATCATAGTGACACTCTCCGATAATTGTTTCGGCGAGGAGTGATGATCATCCGCAATGTTTATTGAATCAACTCTGAATAATTTGATGACTGACAGTTCCATTCCTTTTACCACAACAATGTGGTTGGTAATGGTTGGCCCAGTCGAGTGGTGATGCCTCCAGTGCGGGGCAGCTCCAGCGGAGCCAGGACTCTGCGCGCTCTTCAAGTGCCAGGTGGTGCCTTGTAGCATAGCTCTAGACCTGGAAACCCGTTGAATTCTGTGGGATGTGTTTGTTGAATGTTGGGAAATAATCATGGAAATGCTGAACTGCATTTTTGTCGTTTGAATCATCCATGATCTTGAATTTTGGCATGGACACACATATTAATGTCAGGGGATATCCACTTTTCCGCAGCAATTTGACTGATGCAAAACATGACCAACATCGGTCAACCTTGATTTTCCTCATTCAAAAACCATCAGGACTCTGAGGATCCAAAATGTTGTGACCCCATCTGCTGTGACATCCCACGTCTCCACGTACCTCAGAAGCCACGGTCGCTAAGGGCACAGTTCGGGCACAACTACTGGATCTGTGGCCCGAGTTTGGTGCGGAGCCCGAGTTTGGCTGCGGTGTTTCCACGCAAATCCATGGATCTCTTTAAGGCGCTACAGCATCTCTAAGGATAAGGTTAGTCATCAACAGTAGGACCCCACATTTTTTAATTTGATGATATCCGATCCGTTTATATATGTATGTCATTGTATGTCCGTTATTATCCGTTAGTATCCAATGATGCCCCCATATTCTTGGGACATCTTGGGACTATCCCCATTATTTCATTGTACCTCCTTGATCACTGCTGTTGTAGCAGGCACACCATTGATGTCATGCTTGATGCGCGACAGCAGCGACGGAGTGGCTCCAGTTCTGATGTGGCTCCTGCAGGAGGGGTCGGATGTGGCCTTGGATGGAGCAACTCACAGAACCATAACATGAACGAATCATGTTTGAAGAAATTAGGAGATTGGATTAATTGGATTATGTGCATACATTGACATTAATATTGACATACATATTCATTACAAATCATTACATATGTGCAGTGTGATTGTGCATGACAGCATGACATTGTTAATGAAATATGGTACTGTAATGATAACTTCCAATAATTAACAGTTCCAAGAAACCACCGACAATGATGATGGTAGCAATGATTATGATAATGGCGATAATTACGTCAAAACCGATCTACTCCGAATGTCGATGTTTTTGTCGGAATCCCAACGCATAGTTTGGAGCGAACCTTGGAGGAGCTTGAAATCGCCGTCGACACGTTTCACAAAGTTGCCGTGGAGCTTGAAGGTCGGTGTCCAACGGGTGAATCATGGAGATTAGATACCCAATTTTCATACCAGGATCCAGTGTCAACATGTGTCAACAACATCTTTGTCAAATACGGCTTTTCATTGATGAAATCTCAACCATTCTCAACCTATGGCGTTTACTTTTATACATGTTTGCAGGTCTGCTCCCTTTTGTTTTTCCCTCAGTGCAACAGCCCCGATGCCACGTGAGGCGGCTACCTGACCCTGTCGCGTCGCCATCCAGCCGCCCTGCAGCTGCTGCTGCAGCGGGCGGAAGGGCTGGGCGCTGAGCACCTGGTCGAGGCAGCCATCGCAGTAAGGGAATTGTAGTGCTGGATGGTATACCAACAGTATATAAACTATTTATAATATATATATATAACGACTATATAACCACTATACAACCACTATACAACCACTATACAACCACTATATCACCACTACAACTTAGACTATAAAAGGATGCTGAAGGTCTATTTCCGGGTTGCGCTTGGTGAAGTTCGACATCTCGGCGAAACAAAGCACCGAACATTTGCCAGGCCATCGAGCAGCAGTGTCCCGAGATCAAGGCGTGGCGTCAGTGGCTTTAGGATTGGGGGATGCCGATGGGAGATGCCATTTGATGGGAATATAAAATATGTAATATATCACCTATATATATCACATACTGTATATATATATCATATATATATGTGTGTGTGTATGTATATAGACATATTGGGTATAACAAGAACAATAAGAATAATGTTATATAGTATATTATAGTATGGAAATGATATAATGTTACCATGTTTTGATGTTTGGTGTTTAGAATTTTGACGAATTCTGTTGCGCCAGGTGGAAGGCTTGGATTCCGAGTTGCTGAAGCTGTTGTTGGCTTCTTGGCCCTCGGCTGCTTCGAAACATTGTTTTGGTTGAAGATAGAAGGGTCGAATATGAATGTTTTTCTATGTTTTTCTATATATATCTATGTTTTTCTTCAGATGGATGAGAAAAGGATCATGATTGAATCAATGAATCAATGAAGGATGTTTAATGGTTTGTTGGCAAGTCATGTCGGTCATATTTCTATGGTTTCTCATGGTGCGTTTTTCTTTTTCTCAATTGTTTGTCATGTTTTTCATTCTGTTGTTTCTTTTTTTGCGGTGTTTTCGATTCTTCACATGTGTCATTTGTTTCATGTGCCCAAACCCAGCTGATCCGATACTGTACCCACCTGATCTATCCCAGATTTTTGTCCAGTGAAGAATGGAACTACCCGAGGATGAAGGAAGAATCAATCTGATGCTCTATATACCAACTAGTTGAGCCGGGTATTCTCAGTGTGATCTTCCGGAAACATATCCACAGATTTCCAGTCATGATACTGTATTGTGTCCATTTTCGGGGGGCCAAACTTCTTGCCTGTCGTGTTTTGCATCCCAGGATGCTTCAGTAGCCTTCGGGCATTCCTGCGGTGGTTCACAGAAGTTGGTGCAGCAGGGAAAGTGGTTGAAGGAAGCTGCTGGGGGGAGTTTGGATGATTTGGCTTCATGTTCCATGGATATCCATGGATATCTGATTAGCTAACGACGCCATGATTTCATGGTTGTTCTATATGTAGATTGCTGTATCCAATGTTGGGGGATACTGCAGCGGCCACCGAAACCAACCACTGATGGTGATCCGGCGATCCCCCGCCAGAACTCTTGGGGCAACCCCATTTTTCAGTTGGATTGTCGGCAAACGAGAGATGAAGCAACGGCAATTCCGACAAACTTCGTTGAAGACTAAAGTAGTAGGGAGTGGACTTGGGATGTTCAAGACCATATTATGGTGTTTCTGAAAGTTCAATGTATGTGTTTCTTACAATGCGCGACCCAAATGATCCAGCAATTTGCTGTTGGGTGTTACCAGCGGCATCTCCTCCACCCATGGACTATTGGTATTGACTATTGGTGTATTTGTTCACCATAGCCACATCAAATAAAAACTGCTCACTAGTTCATGCACCAAGTAGCTATGAAATAGCGTGCAATTGAGCTATTGAATCATCATTGTTGGTTACTGTAATACAGGGGGGCGATACTACCTAATTCATGCAGGGTTATAAAACCCCCCCGATAGAGATACCTACGAACCAACCAGTATATGTAATTTTTAATGGAATGAGCTGTATTTTTCATTGCTCGATTTGGTGAAGCCATTGATTCTGGATCATGCCACAGCCCGCCCCAATGCCTCCCATCATTCCGATCACTTAGAATTCTTTGAATCAATGCAAGGCTTACAGTATAATTATTATGTATCTTTCTGTCTTTCTACATCCCTCCCATGTCATGTTGGTGAAATCACATGTTTTCTTTCTAAAACCCAATGTTTGAGAGTTTCTGCGTCCCTTCACTACCATCCACCAGCATCCAACTCCTGTTCCCATGTTTGTTAATATGGCTTATCTCCAGATTGTTTGGTTGCTTAGATGACACCCTTTTTTTCTTCCAAGAACCAACATCATCCTATCCGATCCCAACCTACCCACGTCCCCGCATTCCCCATTTAACCACCTGTGCCTATACCATATCCCAGTATACTAGCTAAGTTGGCTTGGTAATCCATATTTCACTAGGGGTTCTGGTGATGAACTATCTGTGATCTGTTGGTAAGATATGGTAAGATGAGTTTAGATGCAGTAACCGAAAGTAACAAAACCCTCTGGGCCCACCTTCCAGGAGGAGCAGCACTTCGTGTCGCAGCTGCAGCAGAAGCTCCGCTGCGCCGTGCGCTCGTTGAAGGCCATGGTACCCTTGGTGTCCCTGGGAGATGCCCAGCTGGTACCTGGGACATCCAACCGGAAACAACTGGTTGGGGGGGCAAAATATGACCTATACAAAAGTAGTAGATTATATATAAATGTAATATATAAATATAATATATAAATGTAATATATATATATATATATCATTTGGTAAATGTAACTGGTTGCCAACAAAGAAGTGGATACAGTCTCACAACGCTTGGCGCATCGATCAAACGGGTCTTGACTGTGAAGCAAGCGACGGATTGGGAGTTTGACAGAAACCAACATGGGAAGGGACCAGCGAACGGGGGGGCATGATATCAAAATGTGTATTTGACCAATAACAGAGCTTGGAAATCCAGCAACAAAAAGGTTGGTTTGACCGCATAAAAGTTAAATCATGAGAGATCCCGGGGAATTTCAGGTGCAGCGAGACTCCTTAATTGATCTACAATAGAGGGAAGAATCAAGAAGATGGCGGCTGCAAGAGACGGTTTCGATTTTTTTCGTAATTATGACATCCCCAGATCTATCATCGGTGTATCAAACTCAATGTCTACCATTCGAAGAGAAAGATGTAGCACATCTATGCACTTCTACTGAGGAGAAGAGCTTGCAAAAGATCGTGGTGGATGGTTGGGATTCCACAGAATGGCCTGATGGTCAAAATCTCTTGCACTTCCTTTGCGAGCGCCTGGGCATGGCTGGGCTCGGCTGGTGATGATCGGTGGGGTGCTTCAGAACCTTTGATAAGCCATGGCCCACTGAAAACAGTGAGGCATTCAAATATGGACACCACAGAAAAGATCAGAAAAGTGGTTTTGAATTGAAAAAAAAATATCAGTATAGTATGGGTTTATAGAGGTTTTGAAATCAGACCCATGGAAAAAAAATAATCAAGCCCTCCATAGTCACTGCAAAGCATGTTTTGATATGTTTTGATCAAACCATAGCTCTGGGACCTCCACTGCTGAGCTGATATTTGTTCGAATCATTTCCTGTCCGTGTTGTATCGCTGTCAAATTGGTGTTTTCTCTTCTTCGGGCTTAGGGCATCATGATGTGAATCATGAGTGGAATTGTAACCCTGGGTTCACTGGGTGAGTTTAAGGGGAACTTTGCGAAATTGTGGTTTTAATCATCAATATCCATAAAGTATCATTGGGTTCCTGTATTGATGATGTGGCAGAACCCGACAAGTCCTTTCGAAGAAGCGATCAGCCATTGATTTTGTTTGTGCAGTTGTCCTTGCTTTGAATGGTATGCTCAACACTCGGTCTATGTTGAGTGAAGCAAAGACATTGCATCTCCATATGTGTGTTGGTTTCGTAATTTCCCACTGCTGGTTCAATCGGTGCGGTGGCTACTTGCATCATTTCTGCAGATCAAATCTTGAGCTGATTCACTATTTGTGTTTCTTAAATTCTCAGTGTTCTCTCAGTGAATCCCCATGCTGGCCGCCCAGAAGTCCCATGTTTGTTCACTGAATCAGGCACCATGGCGACGCCTCTGCGGTGCGCTTGGCGGCGGAGCTCTGTCCCAACTTGGAGGCTACACGATCCAAAAAATGGCGAAGGAAACGTGCTGGGAAAATGGAAAAACATTAGGAAAACACTGGGGAAACAGCTGGAAAAAGGGTGAACTTTGGGACAAATTGGGAGAAATGGAGAAAGGTATGGGAGTTGATGAGTTGATCATGACTTGGGATTTGGCCGTGAAAAACATGATTCCGACCATGATACTGAAACATGAAACTGGGGATTTAGCTGTTGGAAATGTGGATATCAAGTACCGCAATCGAGATGTGAGCAATATAATATAATTACATAAGGAGGGAACAAGTGGGATTCTGTGGGACCAACATTTCATCTATTCACCCACATGATCAAAACTCTGTTTGTGAAGTGACTAGCCGTGAGATTGAATCAACAGGAAGAAAACCGGTGGCCAGTGGGTGATCATCATTTCACCATAATTTTGTGGTCATGATCCATTTTAGCCTGCTGGGATGCCAGGTGCGTGATGGGCAAAACTTGCGGGCCATGGACTATGCTCTGAGGAATCCCAATTCAGCAGCGGGGAGCCGAGGAATTCCGCCATGATCCAGATGGGTTTGTCCAGACACACCCAAAAATCATGCTCAATATCCCATTGTTTCCCAAACCTATACCACTATACCACTATGTGAAATCCCATAAATCCCATTTTGTCATAATATTATCATATTTTATGATAGATAATAGTATCTAATGCATAGATGATATGTGATGACACACAAATTAGAAATATATATATATATGTATGTTTTTTGTAGGGGTATCTAACAGACCAACAAAAACTCAGGTGGCTGAGCAGCTCCTTCTGGTGAGCCAAGAGCGCTTGGGCCAAAGTTTCCTCGAGGAGCACCAGTCGCATGCTACCGGGGGCGGTGATGAATTGCCACTGGAAGAGGTGGGGAAAGAACTCTGGAAATGGTCCCGTTTGAGAGTGCCCATTGCGTCTGGGTTCGGACAGAGGGCTGAGACTTTTTTGCTGTTTTGAAAACTCTGAGCTCCTAGGTATCTAAACTATGACAATCAGGTCATCCTGGAAAGGTAGGAGGCTTCCGTGAGATCCCTGGATCCAAAGTGCTGACCCCAAATCATCATAGTCATCACCATCACCACCAGGAGGATGTGCTGAAAGAAGATGTCTTCAAGACGGACAAGGACGTTCCTGAGGTGCTGAACGTCGGCGGAACTGGACTGGAAACCGATCAAAGGGACGATGATCCCAGTCGACCTTGATAGGGGATGTGTTCAAAGCACCAAGCGGAGATATTAACAAAACATTGGCACGATCCTTGTGAATCCTTGTGGATGGGAAGAATCATGGGTTGCAAACATTTCCCTCAAATCAACCCACTGGTGGTTCTGGGATAACGGGAATAACTCAGATTTGATCCTTGGTGAGTATAGATGGGTTAGGCAACAGAAAGCTATTTCGCAGAGGTTGACGCAGTTCTTTCATGCTGAGTTGGATCTTTTTCTCCAGCTCACGATTTTCGCAGATTCACTGATCCGTAGAGCTGTCATAATATAGGGTGACCTCCTTTCATCATTCCAATGTCATGATAGTAGATCAATAGATCAGATTTGTTGGATGTTTTTGTTTGGAACCGGCCAAACTACTCCTATCGGATTGCACAATATGGTATTGTATTCTAATATTTGTGTAAGTTGGCTTTTTCCTGCAGATTCTTTGGGGGTCGAGGTGTGTAAATATGATGGGTTTGTTCAACAGCGGTATGCCTCCAAAATCCCGTGCTTGATAGTATCATACTATATATTTGTTTGTGTTACATGGCAAGTTGTGGTTATATTATACCATATACTGTATACCCTGTTTTGAGACACACGCTATAATACTATAATGTCATTAAATATCTATATATGCATACATGCATGACATATATATATATATGTACATATATATATATATATACACATATATATATATATATACACATTCTGTGTTTGTTGTTTTAGATGTACACGCCTAATTGTAAGAAGATATAGATATGCATACATATGTATGATGACCAAATGGGCAGCATCAAACCTGTGTTCGCCAAAGTGTGGCCAGGGCGAAGAAGCTGAGCCCGAAAGCCCAATCGGAAAGGTCAGTCTGGGTGCCAATTGATGGTCCCCAAAACTATAGGGATTCATCCAAAACAAAATGGTGAATTTGAATATGAACAATATGAACAATCTGGTTTGAAGCATCAAGTTAAAATTACTCGGTGATCAACAAACGCAAGTTGGATCTTAATCCTGAGACTGGACTGGATTTCTGTTGGAGCAACCTTGGCCAAGCTGATCAAAACATAGCGGATCTTGGCCTTAGTCAAACTTCGGGAATTGTTTGAATCAACTAGTTAAAGAACGTGATAAAATATGAGAAACATCAAACAGGCTTACCAACATTTGATTCCAATTTACCTGGATATTAGGTTACCTATCAATGTAATTATCCAGGTAGGTAAAGAAACAATCCACTAGGGATATGATTGAATCAAAACCAATGATGATTCCATCAATAGCATTTGGACAAAGAGGTTCCAAATTGGGTATGCCATAAGCATCCAAAAAACATCCCTAACATTTGAAATAAGCGCATTTGTTGAGTTTCGTTTGAGTCAATCCGTTCTAAGTCAAATGTGGCACTGGCACAGACTCAAAAGAACAGGGATGGAGCCAAGAAAAAAAATGAGATATCACTATGAGACTGTCAAAGAAAAGAAGGTACTGTATAGCCACCGTTGTGGCTGAATTGTCACAAGCAATGGGGATATCATCCCCGGACCGACTTATGAACTGGAAAATGAATATAGCTGACATCAAGTTGGAGGCCTGTAGATGCCAAACACTCAATGACACAGGAGCGATTCGTGGCCAGTTTTGATGCAGAGACTCAGAAAGTTCTAGACTTTTGTACTTTCGACTCATTGTTCCCCTCCTCCATTTTTGTAGTTGTTTAAAAAAAACTCACGGAAGTGGTCAACAACCCAGATTATCCATGTACCTCGTTAAATGACCCCCAGGGAAAGACCCGAACATACTAGGTACTAGGGTTAAGTCCTTGCATCGTGTGTTAAGTCGTAGCGGATGAGCGTCTGCCTTTCACCGTCAGGCCATGCTAAACAGAACAACAAGGATCCTAAAACACATTGCATCCCGTACGCGTTTCCATGGTGAAACCATAAAAATGCTATGACTTAAACGGAGCTGCTATGACTTAAAACGTTCGCAGCGTTTCCATGCGAAAACCAGACCCCTGCAATGACTTAAAACGAAATGCTATGACTTAACCCTTCCACTTGTAGGCAAATATGCATTTGCAATACATGGTTTGTATGCATTTGACCAAAAAAAACTGCGGAATTCATGTTAGCAACCAGCAAAATAGGGTGCTTCACCCACAAAACGGTGAACATTCTATAGTTACCATCAAGTTTTGCATATCAGGCAAAAAGTATATGAAGCATGTAAAACAAGTATTAAAAAAACATGAGACATCTATCTTTGATGGCTGCACCAAAAAGTGCCGGAAAGTCTGTGGATGTGCATCCGTTCCGCCGTTGCATAACTCTCTCAGACAACAGGGCGACCAGCACGACCATTGGTCGCGGCCGCCATGCCGTCACCCCTGATACTACGGGACGGAACGCCGGAGAGCGCCTGGGACGGGATCGGGTGGGGATCATTGGGGATATGGGATGGAGATGAAGCTAAGCTAATCAATGGTGAGAATGGTGAGATGCTAATTATGGTGACATGGGGATCTAGCCTTTGGTAAAGATGGTGTGCCGGAAAATCCCTCAGTTCGATGACTTTCCCAGCTATGAACTTCCATGGGGATGTTCAATTTCTATGTTTGATTAGCGGAGGGCAATGGTGCTGGATGATTTGGGGGTGGATTTAACTCAAAAATGAGGATTCAACCGGCAAAAACATGTGATTTGATGGGAATTAATCATCAAACATCGGAGTTTAACCAACGGATTTTGTGGCATTAACCATCAATATTTAAACCTTGCATGTGTCAACTGGATTGTTTCAATGCGTCTTTTTTTTTGTAGATTGGCTTACTGTTGACATCTGTTGACTAATTTCATGTCAAGGGTACTTAATCCCTTTTTTGGGGTGGATTTTTGGATGATTTTGGATGGTAACTCAGGCGTTGCCGCCGTGGCAACGAAGGAGTCTATCAATGGCCAGGATGGGGATGAGGGCGTTGGGATGTTGGTATTGTCATTTTACTTGGGACCATTATCTATTATCTATATTTGGATGTGCATCCCACTTAGTGGTTTATAATCCATAGCCCTAGAATCCGATATTTTGGATATTCCAATATAGATATAATTGGGGAATTATTAAACCCATTTGCTCAGTGGGATGCACCCCAAGTAGGTACAGTATCGGTTGGGTTTTTCGTGCCATGGACAATGTTTATAGTTGGGATTTCAGTTTGTTCAGACATGTTTTTTTTGAAGTTTCCAGGTTGGGTTACCATAGGTTACTACCTCCTAATTGATACGACGCCAGCAGGAAAAACAACAGGATTCAGGGTTCAAACCTGGACAGGATTCAAGGGTTCAAACCCCGGACAATAGTCACAACAGGAATTCACGGGCATTGACCACGTAAATGTAGAGTCTTTGAAGTGTTCATGAGGTTTTCGAAACAGCACAACTTTCAGATCATTCGGATTCCAAGAACAATTCCGACACAATCCCACGCCAGGAATTTGATGGAGTTGCTGGGCACGCTCCACCAAAAAATTGGGGATCTGCCAATGTCATTGTAATGTGATGTAATGTGGTTAATATGTTAATTACCTTCCAATAAACTAAGATAACCATGGAAAATGGCTGCTGTATAGATGGTTTTCCTGTGAAACATGAGTGTTTATCCCAATAGGTATGTTAAAATGCCAGAGGGTAGATGATTCAACCATAAGTAATATATAAGTTAATTATAAGTGTCAAAAACTCCCTGGCTGAGAATGGTTGATATTGGGATTTGGAGGATGATGGATGATGATTTTCTGTTCACTGAAAAGCCTTGTTGCTATGAACCAAAGTCCAGGCTTTAGGAAGTAGGTAGCCCTGTGAACAAAATGATCCTAGCATATCCTATGGAACTGGAAGACTTGGTGTGAAGAACCCTGGATCATCCATGAAGTGCGGATCCATTCGGATCGTTGCCCCGTTCGAAACCACGTATTGTATGACCATCACATGCAGAGAGGCAATGGCATCCTCCAGAAGTTGATAGACATGGTCTCTTTTACCCGAACATGGTTGATTTAATGTGTGATTAAAAATTATATACTGTATATACAAGATATTACATAATATGAAAAGCACATCATGGGGGTAGTGTGCGGGGTCCTGCTGAGGCAATTCACTGGGGCCCTCGTCCATAAAGTGACCATGATCGTGTAGGTTCTCGAATCATGTTAAAAAGGACTTGGTATGTCCTCGTTTTGCCGTTTGAAGGTTCTTAAGATGTCTTAAAGGTCTTAAAGGTCTTAAATATGTTGAAATCTCTTATAATCTATGTTTTATACGGATATACTATGGATGTACCATGGATGTACTGTGGATATACCAGGGATATACTAGGGATAGGGCCAGATTCCCAGATGCTCCCAGCTACAAACCATCCCAGCGAGGTTTGTGACCTCAAGCAGGCGCGGATGGGTCAAAAAACGGGGCTGAAAAAAAATTAGGTTTAACCAACTAGTGGTATGTGGAATATTGTGGGAAAAAAACCTTGAAAACTAGTGGTAAAACACAACAAATATAACAAGTGGCGATGGATAGATGATGCTTGAAATGTGTGGTGCTTTCAGCGGGATGATGATCCTAAGGAACGGATATTGTTTAGGGGGTTGAAACCACCAACCACGGGTTTATTGATAGTTGTTTTTGTATACATAGCGTACGGGCCGACAGGCCATGCAAAACATGAGATTACGTATCCAGACCAATTGGTCCAATCCCCAGTCCCATAATTTGAAAATTATGTGAGACCTGAAGTACTGTGCATCCCAGATCAATACACCCTTCTTCGTCAATTTGGGGATGATCCTAGCCGAAGGGTTCAGCTGCCATTCAAAGCGCAGACGCTACCAATTAAACCAAGCGGGGTAAACCATTCCAGGGTTGACACTGACACTATATTTGTTGGCTAAAACCCATCAACCCATCCTTCAGTAGACCAATCTCTCCAATAAAAATGCTATTCCCAGGATCTCGGAGTCGTGTTCGAAAAAAATTTCCGGGGAAGAGATTGAGAAGTTCCTAGGCTATTCCAAATCCATGGTAAAATTGCTATAACTTGGGGGTAGAGAAGCCATTATCATTCACACTCAAGTATTTCATGTTAGGTGTATAACTGTGTAACTGTATAATACTGTATACATATTTATATATTATACATATACATATATATATATATATATGTATATTCAATATTCAATGTACATCCCTATTAATATCCCACTAAGTCCCCACCTACATCCGTATATAGTCGCCTTATATCCCATCAAATCCGCGAAATCTCTTTGGTAAAAACACATGTTTGACACAAAAAAAAGTGGTGGTGCAACCAATATTTTGATGTGTATAAACCTGGGATGGGCTTATAACATCTTATAACCTGCTAACAATACGGAATATATATATATATAATGTATATATATATACATATGTGTGCACTATCCGCAGTTATATGTGGGTCATATGTGTTTTTCTTGTTCCCCTGGTCCCACTGGCTGCCAGGAGGCCAATGGGTCTAATGATATCGAGGAGGTGAAAGTGGAGGAGGTGAAGGAGGTGCGAAAACAATATGGGGAGTTGGTTACAGAGATCCCCCAAACTTTGGATACTGCATATATATAATACAAGATAGTATAATATAATATAATATAATATAGTATAATATAATATAATATAATATTATAAACTATAACATCATATTATATATATATATACATATGTCTTTTATTTATTATTGTTATCATTATTATATACATTGTGTATATATATATTAAATCGGGATTACATCGGGATGACAATTGTATCCCGACAATGTCTCATCCATTGGGACTACAATGGGATGGGAATGTATATGAGTTGTTGCGTTGTAGTTGTAAGTATTTTCGGATACAAAATCATGTTTTGTTGCTGGCCATAAATATTGCTTGCTGCTTGGCCACTGACAGTTTTGACAGGTTCTTGCCACGCATTGAGGTAGGATCAGGTTCATGTGCCAATATAACCATTTGGGGTTTTCCTAAGATGGGGATATATGGGGGTATCCCAAATCATTCAAAATTAATCCCTTTTAGTATTGGAACACATGGTTTTAGGGATCCCTATTTTAAGAAACCCCTATTTCTGGCTCTTGATATGAGTGTGGACAAAAAAAAACAATACAATTTTGAGTCATAGACACGAGCATCGACAGCTGTTGGTGATATCCCATGTCTGATTGACACTGACAACTACCGCACCTCTCACTTACATACTCGGCATCATTCCTCCTATGAAGTGTTCAAAAAATCCCCCAGCTGCTGATGAAATTGGACTTATTACAGTAGATCAATCCAAAAAAAAACAATCATATCCAAATTAGACACATCAAATATCCATATAGATTGAATGTGCAACATATCCTATCCCAGCACATTCAACATATTTCAATTATACAAAGATTGAAAACGGTTCAACCTTTCTCGTGACATTTCCTATGAAACTTCAAGAGAACTCCAGGATCTCCCCATTTTTCCCATATTTCCAGCTGGATTCAGGGTGTTGAGGAGGAACTGAGCCTGTGGACCCGCAACTCGGTCACCCTGGGTATCCCTGGGTTTCTGGATGTACATCCCTGTTTTCAACCACCCTGGTTTGTGGATGTTCATTCTCAAAAAAGATCAGCTGTTTATGGTTTATAGCTGGTAAACCATTGGTTTTAACTCACCACCATATCTTTCGCAGATGAACTGTGTGAATTTCCGTACTGATCTGTGTTTTTGTTCATTTGTTAGTGGTACGAGTACTCCGCAAAAAAGAATGTGGACTGCCGAAGAAATGTGGAGTTGATCAGGGAACAATTGGGTTGGTGAATTACTTACTTGGTGCACTGTGTCCTGCCAGAAGAAATTGAGTTATGAACAAAATGCTCAGAGATATGGAGCCATCTCAAGCAACGAATGGCCAGCAAGGAGGTGGATCTGGCCCCTATTTCTGATTTGAAGCAACCGATATTTCGGATGAAAAAGCTAATATATATATATATATATACATATTTCAAAGATACTTGAATTATAAATAAACATGAATCACTAAATCAGAGATTTACATAGCTAAATATTGCAAAAATTGTTTAGTCTACAACAAGTCTACTTGTACTTAGGTTTGTAGTACGAAACTACAGCAACACGCCATGATCACAACATATCACAACCTATTGCCAGAATTTTGACAAAAGAAACAGCAGTGGTGCCGATCTCTTCCAATCTACATTGCTGGCTTTGGACATATCTCGGCTACATCTAGCTATGGTTCCTATCGCCAGCTAAGGAAAGAACTTTGGTATTCCATTCACGGGCTTCATTTGTGGTCACTCGTTGGCCGCCGGGTGACTATGTGGATCCATGCGCTTGTTCTGCTTCGCAAATTTGGAAACATTTGGTTGGCATTCATGACCGCATGGACCAAATGTATCCCAGTGTCAGGAAATTTCATCCAACTGGCCATATATATATATATATATGTATATCAATTACATTTACATATATATATATATATATATTTAATTGAATGTAGATTTTATATTTTATATGTTTTATTATCAAATATATAATTTATTATATATTATATAGTATATATTGTATATGATATATTATATATTATAGAATTTATATTACATATATATATACATATTTATATGTTATATATATTATATTTGATTATATGTTATATATTATGTTATATACTATATTATATGTTATATATTTTGTATATATATATATATTAGTTTATTGATGTATTATCATTATTTATTGTTTAAATATATATTTACATACATATATAATTATATTAATATAGTATTTATAATATGTATATGAACATGTCATCATGTTCTAGAATCTTCAATATAGATATAGATACAGACAGCCTTAAATGGATCTTGTTCAGATGACCTCTGCAGATTTTCTTCACGCAATCGTTGCGGCGACCTGTGTCATTGTCGCTGAGAGCAGGTCATGGTCACATGGGGAAATCTCCTAAAAGATAGGCTTGTTTTAAATCATTCAAGTAGGAAGATCATCTGTAAATGGGAGGATTTTTCCAATGATTACGACAGCGTGGACCATTAGAGGATAGGCATCAAATGCCTTCCCTGGAACTGAGAATCCCGAACCACCCAGATTCCCAAGTTGAGGGGGTACGACTCGCAGGGTCAGCTTGATTTCAGAGCGTGCTTTCCAACTCCTACTTGTTTCATCTTGTTAGTGAATTCCAGTGACTTGGAAGAAGAACCTGTTTCAGGCAAGGTCGTTCTAAACAGGTTTAAACATTGAACCGTTTACACATCAAACTGCTTAAACATGTTTAATTCTCAGGTCCATATGAATAAACTGTTTCAACATATTCATCGGATTCTGGACATGGCAACACTGATATTGGAGCAGTGGGATCTTGTGACCTTGCTTTGACGCTTAAGCATGTTTAAACACTTGTTTAAGCATGTTTAAACAGATTTCCACATTTGAAAGTTGGCGGCCGGGAAGACTCAAATGTAATAAGAAGAACCGGTGGGCGAGAAAGAAAGGGTGATGTCACTAGCAGCAGATTTCTCAGTGTTTGATTCTGCAAGCGCGCACAATCTCATGCGGTTGGGTCCTCAATCTCTTGGAATGCGTTTTAACATGCTTAAACAAATGTTTAGACATGTTTAAACGAATTCAATGTGCGCATGATCTCATGCGGTAGGGTCTACAATCTCTTGGAATTTGTTTAAACATTTGTTCAAACATGTTTTATATAAACATGTTTAAACACATTTACTAGGGCCCCCTACAACCCGGATTGGTTTAAACATCCTTTAAACAAAAAAAAAAGTTTAAGACGTTTAAACCAACCCTAGGCCCGTTTCAGAGACTGCAATCATCTTGCAGGCTTCTGGCCAAAGAAAGCGTGCATTCTTTCTTCGTGTATCCGCATCGTACACGTGATAAATATTGTACTATCTATATCTATACTATATATCTATCTAATCTAATGTAATCTAGTCAAAGGTAACCTAATCTAACCTAAGCTCATTTGATCTAACCTAATCTAATCTAATCCAATTTAATCTAATCTAATCTAATCTAATCTATCTACTATCTATAAATACATCACATCACATCACAATTATTGCACATACATTAATACGTACATACGTTACATGATATTACATTACATTAGATTACATTACATTAGATTACAGTACATTAATTACATTAGATTGCATTACATATTACATTACATTAGATTACAGTACATTCCTACATTACATTACATTAGATTACATTGCATTACATTACATTACATACATAAATAGACACACAGAAGAATGTCTATACACATATTAGTATATATGTACATGTGTATATATATATTATACGACATACATATACAAACGTTTGCATATGCATCTGTAAGTATGACTTGAAACCTCTGTCTCAACCCCTATCCTTCGCTCAGCCAGGTTATATGCTCGGTCTGCTCATGGGCACACGCTATGGCTGCTTGGGATCGGAAATGAACCCACTGGGTTTGTCCAAAATTGGGGTTTGCACATGTTTTCGTTTCAAACAATGAGGATATAAGTGTGTTAACTATATTCATATATAGATATATAAATGCAATTATCGAAGGAAGTTTAGAAGTCAAACTTCCGACAATATGGAGAGATGAAAAGCAGAGCAGGGCAGAGGCAGAGAGAAGAGGAAGATTAGCAGAGAGAAGATCAGAAGAGAAAGAGTAAGAA
>Ga0126342_10000026_pt1 | contig 71566 bp, 46 predicted proteins | sample Cyp1metagenome_FD_92528 | JGI IMG/M metagenome (GOLD analysis project Ga0126342, IMG submission 92528) | Coral microbial communities from Lord Howe Island, Old Settlement Bay, Australia - Cyphastrea 1 metagenome | ecosystem: Host-associated > Invertebrates > Cnidaria > Coral ...
CAGGTGTGAACTGGTGATTGATGGAATGGGGTTATTTGATAAGATTACCAAAGAATACCTACAAATATATCTTACTATATCCATCACATATGTTTTTAACAGTTGGTATGACCTTGGGAATAAAGGTTCCCGTAGTGGGACCCCTTAAAGATATCAACTTCCAAAAACACAGTGGGGCCCCTTTGGCGGTGCTGGTATATATATATATATATCATATATCATATATCATATATCATATTCACATTGTATAATTAATATATAATATAATATAATATATATAGAGATATATATAATGTATACATGTAATTGTCGATCTAAAGGTCCATGTAGAGATTGGCCATTACAAAGGTCGCCAGGGTTCAACATGAGACCCTGCCAAAGTTGTTTTTTTCTGAGTTTGCGAAAGCATTTTTTTGCGGGCGAAATATTTCCCGAACGATTTTAACATGAGACCCCCGCGAAAAATAAACGTGTGGTTCGCGAGAGATTCGCAAGAGTATTTGTTTTTTTCGCGAAGAGTGGCCGTTTGCAGATCACGGAATTTAGATCAACCGCCATGTATCATGATCAGAACATTATCATGTTTGTTCGATACTTTTCCAATTTGCCTACAAAGTGGTGCCCCAGTTCGATAGCTAAGTTGGTGAACATAACTCCAATAACTATGGTTTATGGTAGGTATATCATGGTATATATATATATACTTACTATGGTTTATAAACCAACAAACATAACTGGGGGGGCACCAGCTTGTACTATGGTTCCAGATGATCTGTACCTCCAGGAGCCTCCTGGGCCTTCTGCCGATCAGAGGCGACGGCGGAATTTGCTCGGAACCCTGCAGGTTGCACCAAAGCCGTGAAGCAACATCGGGAAAAACCAGCGTTTGGATGGTTCAAAGATGTTCAAACTTACTGGTGCTAAACGTAGGGAATGGATGGGAATGGGGGTTGCTGGGATGATGAAATTACTAGTGATGAAATGGATCATTCCCTCATTCCCTGCTAAGCACCAGTAAGCAAATTTACGTTTTTCATTTGAAAGAGAGAAAACATCTGTGATTGTCATGGATCCAGATTCTTCTTGAATCTCCCTGAGAAGCATCTTGACACCCCAGTGATGTTTCCTCAGAAGGTAATTAATTAGATCCACCAATGGTATATATGCAGTAATTACTTGGTGACTACAGTAAATCCAATGCCATGCCTGACGAGCTGACCTTTGGCTTGAGGTCTGCCTAGCTTTTGTTGTACCACCGAACCTGCTCTGGTGTAATTGTATCTCACAAAAGAAAACATGCTTGAAAATGATCAACGATTTGTCCAGATATCAGCGATCTTCAACCTGCGTCCTAATGCCCTCCAGCCTCCCGGGTCTTGTTGAAAGGATTTCAGCTCCGTGAGTCTCTGTTCAGCCGGTGTTCATGATAGTTCAACTTCTTTTTCCCATGTAAAGCAGTGTAAAAGTCTTGGAAATGTCACGGAATTACCTCAAGGCGTTTCACATCAGTTTTGATTCTGGCCGGTGATGAGACAACGAATTTCGATCTGCAGCATGGACAGGAGGGCCAAGAAGAGCAGCAAGGATGCTTTGAAAGACGCTTTTCAGCTGCAGCAATTGCACTGGCAAAGTCTAGTTCCGTAGTAGGTCTCAGATAAAACAGGAGTTATCTGCTTGGTGCGTTGAACGGTTTATCCTTTTTAGGCTGAACAATCTTAAATGGACTAGCGACTTTGCATGCATTTATATGCATTTGTATCATGTGTATGTATTTTTGGGATAGGTTGAAAACTGACTGTTGACTCATCCACCGGATACAATGCTGCAATAGCGGCCATTTATCAAAATGTCCCCCATTCCGACGGAACAGTTCACAATGAAATCAGACATCTTGGGGCAAAGATGCTGAGCGGGAGTCCCGTCACAAGGTTTGTGAAGAGGAAAGATCAAAAAGCACCAGGCTCAGTACTGGATCGTTGCTTCATTGGAGATGGGTCAAAACCATACTTACCCTATGGGTCCACATACTCCCTGAGAAACTTAAGTCCCCAAATCACAATTACCCGAACTATTTTCTTAAAAGGTATATACTTGCATCCATAGGGTTATAGTTAGTGGTCCATCCTACTTGGCAAGTCTGTCATATTCCCATCTGGGTGTGTCTGAAAATGGGGAATTACTGTAACACCCTATGTCCATGTTCATAAATTGATGATTAAAACATGATGAAATAGTGGAAATTGTTCGTGGGGTATCGGTTTTTTGTTTCTCAATATTTTTTAGACAAAGCCTTTTCGGTGGACAGCCTGCCTACTTACTCTATTTTACAGACATTCACTACAAGCTGGTGCCCCCCAGTTATGTTTGTTGGTTTATAAATCATAGTAAGTATAGATATACCATGATAATCCATAATATACCTACAATGTGAGGCCCCCGTTCGATATGTTTGTTGGTTTAGATTCGCCCCAGATACAGTAACTAGTTCGTTATAAATACCATAAACCATAGTGACATTGGAGTTATGTGAACCCCAACTGAACGCGATTTGCCTCACTGGGGCACCACTTAAAGTAGGTAAATTCGATCGACATCCCCTGGCCATCCTGTGGGGAAAGACGAAAAGCGGAACTGCTTGCGTGGTGAATGACACATTTTCACTAGCTGTGGCTGTGAATAGTATATGATAGTATATGATAGTATATGATAGTATAGACATGGATAAACCATCTACCAACTGGTTTTTGAAGGGATGGCTTGATATGGCTTATACAGCAGCTTTGAGAAGGGATTGCGGCATACTTGTTGTTCCAGTTCGTACCATTCCCTTCCACTCCGTTCCACTCCGACTCCGTTCCAGTATCAGACCTGAAAACGGTACAAGGTGATGCCCCATAGTTAGCTAAGTTGGTTTATAAGTCCAATAACTAGGGTTTATGGGGGTTATATCTATAGTTGATGGGGATTATAAACCAACTTATAACTGGGGGGGGCACCACCTTGTATCAGTAAAGTGATGTCTGGTTTCAAACTCAGCTCTGATCAGTGCAATAGTGCACAGCTCAAAGGACACTGAAGTGGCTGTCACTGTCATGCCGAGGTCCCAGAAAGACGCGAAGCAAGTCACCTGTAACAGCAGCACTGATGCCCAGCTGTCAGAGGAATTTGTGTTCACCATTTGAGTCATTGTTTCAATCATTGGATTGGTTTAAGGGACAAATTGCAGGAAACCATGGTTTTTATTTGTTTTTACTATTAAATGTCGGGGTTTCCTGTAACCCATAAACCAATCCAATGATTCTAAAGTGTGTGCTCAAACTTTGGATGCCTCCAATGACTCAATGCTATGATTTGGTTTGTGCACAGATTCTTCAGGTTCCCCACTTTCACTCTGACCTGCGCTGCAAAGCTGTCCTGTAAGAATCCACAGACTCGTTTGTTAAGATCCATGGAATGCCTGCAGCAGAATACAATTTTGCCCAGCGTTTTTATGTGATCTTTTGATTATTGGTATTTATTGGTCACATCCTTATGTCCAAATGTTCTTTCATGTTCTTCCGATCTCCAGGCTGGTACCCTCCTGTTACATCCATCAAAAGTTAAAGATGGCTTTCCCTTTCAAATTAATTTAGCCTCTGGGAGTTTAATGCGGCTATTTGGCTACTGTGTATATATATATATATATACATATTGAACATAGACCATCTATAGATAAATTATGTTCCCATCCAACTACCCACAGTTGGTGGCATTCATATAAGACTTTAAATATATCATGTACCCTCTGGTAAACGGGCTAACATAACTATGGAAAATCACCATTTTTCATGGGAAAATCCACTATAAATGACCATTTTCAATAGCTATGTAAAATTACCAGAGGGTAGCATTTGCCAATTTCTGCAGAATTTTCCCGCCATGGTTGATTTTCCCATTGCCAACTTGGATTGCCAGGGATAACTCGCAACAAGAAGGGCTTGAAAAGTTTAAACCAATCAAACTATTGGTATCAATACAAACTAAAGAAATACATAGACCCTGAAACGCCAAAAAAATGCTGCATTATTTATCCATTATCCTGTAAACTCACTACATTCACCCAAAGTGGGGGGTCAAGGTTTCAAGGCTGCTAGTGACAATGCTGAGGCTGCTGGGCCAAACTTGGCCACGGCCCGACGTTCGCAGCAAAGGCTCGGCACATGGGACTTCTGGGAGTTGAATTTTGATGATCCAATGGTGTTTGAAACACATGCTGATTGGTGGTTTGGAACATGAATGGATTATGACTTTCCATTCAGTTGGGAATAATGGATTATAGTGGTTTCATGGATGTTAATGGATGTTAATGGTTTTTTTCCATATATTGGGAATTTCATCATCCCAACTGACTTTCACTCCATCATTTTTCAGAGGGGTAGGTTGAAACCACCAACCAGCATTGATTTTTCACGGAAATGTGGACCTGACCATCCAAAAAATTGGAACATCCAAACATTTTGGAAATTCGTGGTCGATCATCACTGGGTGTCCTGGATCTGGCAGTTGTTCAAGGTCTTGGCCGTGAGGCCGCAGTCCACGTGCCTAGACCCTCCAAGTACCTAGAAAAAGAACGTAATATTATGTAGTGTACATATATATATATACATAATCATATTAATGTATATATATATATATATATATGTATAATATATATATATACACATATTATACACCATTATGAAGACTTTACCACATGTTTGTGGCTACTTGGAGGGTCTCAGTGCTAAGGAGCTCCATACTAACCTCTTGCTGAGTTTGAGATCCCACACTGATCTTACAATGTCTTTTATGGGAATTATATATTAATAATGGTAGATAACTTAGACAACTGAAGAATATGTTAGCTTACGAATTGGATCATTGGACTGATGGATATGCAATCATCTTGGTGAACATGATCCACAGATTTGTGTGAGTTGGTGACCTGAAGATCTCACTGCTTCAGTAGGATCTGGAAACTAAGATTTAGTAGCTGAGTTTTTGTCATCCTGAAAAACAGAGCCAACATGCCACATACCCACTGATCAATTATGATTAATTGTAATTCCCAATCCAAGTGGGAAGTTGGGGCATCAAACGCAGCAGTTGGCAAGCTTTGTTGAAGGAACCATGTTTTCTGGCCCTTTCTTCACATCAAACCCATCCCAAATTGGCCATCATTTTTTGGCGACCATCAATGGGGAAGCTGTTGGGACCACAAGTTACGGGTCAAGTGCAAGAGGAGAAAACCAAGAGGTGGACCTTCTGGTAAATCAACATGCTTGTTTTAACCATAGAAACCGGAAAATGATCCGCAACTGATGGTTTTGCATTGTTTTTCCACAATATTATACATATATTTCTTGAAGGATCACTGGCACAGTGCCACTGCATCAACTGCGTCAGTTTGCAGGTCTTCGGTGGTGCAGAAGGATGGTGTGTTTAGCAGAGCAGCTTGGAAAGAGGTGTTCCAATCTTCAAGTCTATGTGGCTAGCCTATTTTCACAGAAACCCAAGACGTTGTTTCGTTTCTTATTTGGAATGTGGGGTGAGTTTTGCTGGATTTATGACATTTATATATTTATGATCCATACAGTTATATATCTATCATTCCCAAATGGCCTTAATTCAGGTTGGTGAAATATAGCAAAATCTACCCAGATATATTTATGATCCATTAAAGGTTGATTATCATCCCAGCGCCTGGGATACTGTAGTCCAATGGACTAAAAATGACCAGTGGCCATAGATTTCCCGAGGATTCCATTTGTGGAGCCGGCAAGACGGAGCCAGGGCCGTTTTGCGGTAGTTCCGTTCACCTACATTGCACATTATATATATATACACTTATACATGCTTATACGTGTATATATATAATTACTTATATATATAAGTATATACATTCATACATGTATACATATTGTTGTTGCACTCATATTCTGGAAGATCTTGTGTTTCGTGTATGGACGGTGTGCTGACGTATGTTTGGCCGATGTTTTCCTTGTTGAATGGGTTCTCAACAGTCATGTGCTGGGGTCTCTCAAAACTTCAAAGCCCGATGAAACATGGATGAAAGATTCATGGTTTGGTGGACATTGCGAGGTGAAAGGCTACTAAAACCAGCGGCCTGTACATCGTGCGTGGCCAGAGGGTTACTAGCAAATGACAAAGGTGTCTCCCTTTTTTTTAAAGAAAATCAGGCATTTAGTGAGGGAAGAGCAAATCTGGAAAGTCGTCTCTTTTCTTCTTTCCGCAAGCTGAATGCAGGATTTTTCAACAGCCGTGTTTTTTGATGGAATTTATTAGACATGCAGCGTTTACTTGTGGAACATGAAGTTTGTTCTCTGAAACCAGTCATTGTCCTATGAAATATCGGGGGTTCCAAAAAAAAACATGCCATGGTGACTTCTTTCAACAAATCGAGGATGCGAGTTCGACAGGTTCGTGGACTCAAGGGATACCGGGGAGTGGGTGCTCTTCGGTGAACACTACTTTTATACCTTGAAATTAACACATAGATATCACTTCTGGTGGTCATCATAAACATTCATACACCTGTGGGATGCTCAAATGGGGTTTCAAATGGATATGATGGATATGATATATAACCATATATAACCATGGCAATAACCTTCATTGGGATATAACCCTCTAACTATGGTTATGTATCAACATATATTAACCACTGGGAGGATCGTGGACATCAGCAAATAATCCGGTGTGGTAGGGTGAAATCAATGCAATAAACCTTGAACTTTGGAGAGTTTCAATTTGTACTGATTTCTGGTGAGTTATTGGGATGGTTTATGACAGCGGCTTTTTCACACTGGAAAGCACTGGGCTACTTCACCCAGCTATACTCTCTACCTGCGCGTTTTCAATGTCCAAAGTGTATCTGAAATGTCCACCATGTTGAGCTTTCAAAGCAACATGAATGAAATCATTCATGGGTGTACCTGTACAACTGTCATACTGTAATACTGTCAAGTGATACACGAACCTTATTTGGTGTTTTGATTTATCCTAACATATCGCCCTCCTTGGCAGTATGGGGATGTTTTGACCCATCCCATGGGTGATTCATATCATACATATATCACGGATTTATTGTAGACATATCGCGGATACAAATATATAATATATATATACAAATATAACATATATATACATATATATATAGATCGATAATCTTGGATATATATATATATATATACATAGGTATATATATATATATATCAAGCCCAAATCCTCACTTCCATCCGTTACCAGCTCACCCCGGGACATAACTATACCAGGACAAACCTCCAGGGAGCAAGGCAAGAAGGTGCGCTGGCGCCGTTTTGGGCGCCGTGGCGCGCCGTGGTGTTGGCGTATCCCCTCTGAAAATGACTACCCTCTGGTAATTGTGTTACATAGCTATAGAAAATCACCATTTTTTTACGGGGTAAATCCACTATAACTATGGAAAATCACCATTTTGAATAGGTAAATCAAGTACAACTATAGAAAATCACCATGTTCAATGGGTAAATCAAGTATAACTATAGAAAATCACCATTTTGAATAGGTAAACCATTGAACTAAATGGGCCATTTTCCATAGCTATGTTAGTTTACCAGAGGGTAAATTGGATGATGTTGGTTTTCTCCCACGTTAAGAAAAAAAATGGATGACACAAAATTCGACACATGCTTTGACGACCTTTGTGAATTGCTATTGAGAATCTTCTTTGAAGAAAGGTCTTAGTATCAAGATTTATTTTGTGTTGTGATAGCTGATATATGACGGAAATGAGGATGGGCTGATGGTTGATCAAGGAGGGTACGTTCAAAGCTGTAGGCAGATGGCAATTGCTTTGGGAGCGAGTCATCCCATCACCATTCAGCTAGGAACCATCCACGGCAGATTACTGGGGATGAAACCATATCCCATAGGATCCATGTATGCTATATATGGACACATTTACCATCAATATACCCCCAATGTTAGCATATATACCATACATTTACATGGATCCTATGGGTATTTTTTTTCTTCGTAAAAAGCACGAGGTCATTTTGCCAGACAGCAGTTGCTACACAGGTCATCCAGATACTTTTGCCGTGGAAAAGGGATGATCTGCAGTCTGGTGTCACTAGAAATACCTGCCGGGGGATACCCTCTGGTAATTTAACATAGCTATTGAAAATGGCCATTGAAATAGTGGATTTCCCCATTAAAATGATGATTTTCCATAGTTATGTTTAGTTTACCAGAGGGTATCCGATTACCAGATGGCAATTATCCGATGTATTCCATGAACATTATCATGATATACCCTCTGGTAAACGTTTACAGTTTGCGAACTTGAAAATGGCGCAGTCGAAATAGTTGATTTACCCAGCTACAAAATGGTGGATCTTTCCAGTTCGTTGTGTAAGTTCGTTTACCAGAGGGTAATCCTGAAATCCATGCTATTCCCATGAAAATTATATCACTGGTTGGTGGTTTGGAAGATTTTTTACATTTTCCATATATTGGGCATAGTAACCCCAACTGACTTTCATATTTTTCGGAGGGGTTGAATTACCACCAACCAGTTATCCATTGAAATTCCATGAAATTCCCATTAGATCCAATTAAACCACCATAATATCCCATTAAACCACCATTAAATGCCATTTATCCCAGTATAATATCCCCATGATACCACAATTTTGGTTGGCGAACTTTGCCGCAGGTGAAGCCGCTGAAGCCCGCAGAAACCAAAAGCGAGACGGAGAGGTCCACATTTGGCGCAACGAGGCGCCATAGAAAAAACGGGGGGCGAACCATGGCGTTGTTCCCGAAAGCGATGCTAAATTTGGTCCTCGAAATTTCCACAACTTGTAGAAATGCCGTGAATTATGATATGTTTTATTTTCTGGGAATTCATGATGAAACATGATGAAACCTATGTTTTTAACATACACTTGGCATTTTCATACAGGACAAAGGATGATTGACCAGAGGATTTCGGGATGCTGATGACATATTTCAGGTAAGATGGGAACTCTTGCCACATGAGAAACAGGGAGTCAACCATTATAGATAATCCCTGGAATTAGCTATGTAACAAATTACCAGATGGTATCCGATGTATTCCATGAACATTATCATGATATACCCTCTGGTATATGTCAAACAGTTTGTGAACTTGAAAATGGCCCAGTCGAAATAGTGGATTTACCCATCAAAAAATGGTGATTTTCCATAGTTATGTTGGTTTACCAGAGTCCTATGCCTTGCTGATGACTTGAAATATTAAATTTGGAAAATTTGGGTACTGTAGATTCAAATATACATCAAATAGCAAGAAATGATGTTCGAAAGCACAGGATTTGGGGCTTTCAGACATATTACAAATATTTATATACATTACATACCTACACTATATATATATATACATATATTATATATATATATCAGAGTCGTTTCTTGTTTGGGCAACCCGTTTCCGGCACCAAAAACTGCCAAAACATGGGGATTTTTCTCTGGATGATCCCTACTGGGCCCATGATCACCCAGAGCATCCAGCCGTTGGTGGGTGATTTTTCGGGGAGCTGCTTGTGGCTTCTCAAGTCTTTGGATCCATAGGAATATAATATATATATATAACTATATATATTTATATGATTATATAAATTATATATATATATATATGATTATATAAATTATATATATATGATATTTATATATATATATATATAATGTTTCACCATGCTTAGGATCATGATTCCCAATGACTGATAGTTAGGGCTTCGACGCAGCCGTCATTTTCTAGGTGCCGGTTGGGTCAATCGCCGCAGGCACCTGGAGGCTGTTGCAGACACCACGATGCCAGAGGAACTGGATGGGGTCGTGGAGGTATCTTGGCAGAGCTTGTGATGTGTTTGAAAATGGTCCATTTTAATACAATGTGAGGCCCCCAAGATATGTTTGTTGGTTTAGATTCGCCCCAGTAACTATAGTTATAAATACCATAAACCATAGTTATTGGAGTTATGTTCGCCAACTTATCTATCTTGGGGGCCTCACATTGTAGGGATCCAGGATCCTGAACCACTGGATTTAGGGATACCATGGTATCCCATATCCCATAGGATCCATGTATGCTATATATGGTAACATTGATCATCAATATACCCCAAATGTTAGCATATATACCATACATGGATCCTATGGGTATTATTTCCAGACATTTTTCAGAGAAACCCACATGAGAACATGTTTCCAAAGGTGGTTTCCTCCCATGTTTCCGTGTGTGTGCAATCTTTGGAAACGTGGTTTCCGCAGCTGTATCGTACTGTTTATCGGTGGGCTACATTCAACACTGCCGGAGACCTCATTGAGGAGAAGGGGATGTACGCAAAACAAGGGCCGCACATATTTCTACCCCAAAGATACCCTTCAGGAATCAAACAGGGCAACGGAAAATCCCAATTTTCATGAGAAACAAAATGAACTTCTACCTTTTATAACCAGATGATTTTCCCATTAAAACATCCATTTAAAGGGGACTTCAGCTAGCCATGTTTGATTATGCCGGAGGGTACACGTGGTGCTTCAGCCAGTTCTTTCCGGTTCTTGCTCTGTGTAATTCGGTTTTGGGAAATCCTCAGGGGGATGGTGAAATGGTGGTTTGGGGTACTCTCCAGCAATGTGATCTATCGGGAAATCCATATTATCCGTACATGGTCTGATTCAATTGCCATATCATATTACATATATTACATATATATATATATATATATTACCCGAAATGAACCACTATGATTTGCCATGGTGGTTTTAATCAGTTATAAAGTGATGGCTCCTGTCAGTATGGTAGGACAGTGTAGGATTCAGGTCTGGACCCCCACAGTACCGAGTACAACTTGGAAAAGACCGCGGTTGAATGAGGTAGAGTACCTTCTGGTAAACGTTTACAGTTTGCTATTGAAAATGGCCATTTATAGTGGATTTTCCCATAAAAAAAATAGTGATTTTCCATAGCTATGTTAAATTACCAGAGGGTACAACTTTTGGCTCGAAAACTCAAAGTCTCTAGATGGTCTTCCTAATACTTAGACATACCATGACATAGATCCTCATTTGACCCAATTGGTAGCCACCGCATACTTTGCTTGCGTTCAATGTTAACCCCAGATTCATAAACTCATAAACTTGAGCAATTTAGGGTGTTTACCACCAAAATAAGGCTTAAATAGTGATCAAACATGCTATCAACATGGAACCAGTCTTGGGTTAACCGGTTCACCTGACCTGAGCAGCTGCAAAACCCTGGTTGCTTGATGATTAGTTCGGGGATTATACTACCCAATATTGGGAATTATAATATATTATAATAACCCAATAGGGGAATCCCGTTCTTAAGCAACCAGTATAATAGAAAGACAGAGGGATTTTGAACACTGCTCACCGGTTTTTTCATACTCCAGGAATGTCCAAGATCAGTTTACCACAGCCTAAGGCCGCCCCTCCGCGCGTTTCTCGCTGGGCGCGCGGCCGCGGTGTCGCAGCACCTGACGCGGCGTCTGTCGCGGCGCTGCCAGGGCAAGTGCAGGGCGATGCGGAGCAACGAGAGAGGCTGGGCAGGTGACCACTTGGATGTTCGGTCGGTGCTCCATAGCCTCTGAGAAGGTGTAACTATGTGTAACTATAGGCCCCATTTCCAACCACCCCTATAGACCCCAACTACAGTCTCAGAAGGTGTTTGGAGCCTTAGGGTTAGGTTAGTTGTTTCAGTTAGGTCAGTTAGGTCAGCAGCATTTGCTGCTGGTGACTGTTTAGTAACCGGGGTGGTTGTGGCCAGGTTTTAGGGTCTTAGGTGATAGTCGGTGTGTGTATGTGTGTGTGTGTTTATGTACTGCTAGCTCTGATGCGGTGAAGAATCAAAACCATGAATTCATTCAACACTCCAGGGGGCCGCGGCTCCATTCATCAGTCCGTGGCCAACGAAGCTACTGATGTTTGGAGAGGATATGCAGTCTGATCAGCTGCATGTACCTGCATCAGATCTGTTTGAACTGTTGCCTTCTGTTTTGTTAGACGGCTATTTCAATTTTCTAAGAGTGGCTATAGAGAGTAAATCACAGTAAATCGCTTACTCATTCAGCAGAGTTTGTGTGTGTGCGCGTGTGTCTGAAGAGCCGCTTATTTCTTTCTCACTCACATTTAAAACATGTCATTTTTCAAAAAACAACAAACATATCACCATACTAAATGGGAGTCCTAGATATAAATATATCAATGGCATTCCACATGTTTTTTTACTTTTAAGGCTGCTTCTTAGTAAATGGGGTGAATGGATTATGATTAAATGGATAGTCGCTGGATTATGTCACCCATGTTGTTAATGGGGTAGTCACTTGGGGGTGCAGTTCCACCAAAGCAATAGGCGGGTCATTGAACCATAGTTGGGGTTCTATCAAGTTATATCCCAGCTTGTAGAGGTTCTTATCATCATGAAGTTATACCGCTATTGCCCAGTAAATCCCAGTAACAAACCCAGGTAACCCTTCAGTTGCGGGCCATTTCCTAACTGCTCAGGATCATCCAAGGTTTCTGCGGTTAAGCCTCGATGGTTTCTGCGGCTACTGAGGTGACCCATTCGAATACGTAACTTAGGGAGTGAGGAAGAGGCCCCACTACATAGTTTTCTAGTGTTAACTATTCCTAGTCAATTCATATACCTGGGTAAATTTCATCACGACCTCACGTCGCGACCTCACTATAATCATAGTTAGTAAGGGGAATCATCCCCAAGATAGCCTTATTTCAGGTTAGTGAATTATTATAATTTACCCAGATATATATGACCAACAGAATCAAACAATAGTCAAGTCAAATAGATGACCAACAGAATCAAACTGTTGGTCTGCTGATGTAATGCGACCCTCTTCGTGGCATAGTGCTTCTTTTACTAGGATCCCATGTGTGCATGTGATTCGGGAGGGATACGTTTCCCGTGTTCACTGGTCGGCATATTATATTTTTTTCGATATTGCCTTGTGCCCACTTCTTTTGCACTTAATATTACTGTAATATAATATTTTAAATATAATATATATATATATATATATATTATACACTCTATATATATAATATATACCTATATTGAATATGCCGCAAATTACATAAAGCTAATATATGTGTATATGTGTTATGAAGAAACGCCTGACCTGAAACTGTCAGGGCACCCTCGACCCCATCCTTTTGGTCATGTTTTGCATCAGGACGCCTCCCCCACCGCAGCCTTTGCCCGTTGCGGAGCCTGCGTTCCATTGGCAGCCACCCCCGCCGCCAGCCGCACAGCCTGCGGCGGTTTTTTGTCCTCCACCACCACCAGTTGCTCGCCTCGCGCTTGATTCATGGAGAAAAAAAAGGGTTCGAAGTTCCAACGGGTTTGTTTCTAGTCTTCCAAGGGTCCCAGGGTTCTGTAATGTGGACATGTTCATTGACCAGTAGCAAACAATACAACAGAGTTTTGGGCATTATTTCATAGTGTTTCCTGAAATGTAGGGACTGTTAACCACCAATGATTTTTTGAATATATGTTGGTGGCAAAATACCTTAGATCCTTGGATTTTTTTTTCAAAAAACACCCACGTGGAACTTGACAGGATATCATTTTCCTATCCAACATGTTGCTCACCACAAACTGCCACCCATCTGGGTGGTGGTTTGGGTTTTACCCGTGTGTTCATCATTGTTTTTTCACGTTGTTTGCAAACTATTTAGTTTTTATAGTCATTTTTATGTCCTCATGTATAATCCTGGTTGGTGGTTTGGAACATGAATGGATTATGCTTCCATACATTGGGAATAATCATCATCCCAACTGGCTTTCACTCCATCATTTTTCAGAGGGGTTAGCAGCAACCAGCAACCAGAATTTATAACCACATTATCCACATGTTCAGGATGTCAGGGGACATCATGGAACCGTTTTGTTGTTCTGAGATGCCCCTGCCGCCCAGGTTACCACAAGTTCTCAGGGTTTTCTGCCAGCCACGATGGGATCTTTGTACGGATGGCATGAGAGGCGCACCTTGCGGAGCCAGCTGCAGTGGCAATCTACTCATCGCTTGATGTTACAAAACAGGAATTCATCATCGCTTACACTTTGGTTTTAACCTTCAACATGGAAATATTTCACTGATCAATGATGGTTGGGGAAGATGATTGCAGGGGGTTAAAAGATGTCAAACGGTGAAACGCTTCCCAATATCTTGGGGTTTATCATGGTTCTGATAATCCATTGTGTTATACAGTTATACATTATAAACGGTTTAGGATTCCCGCAGAGTTCACCATCATCGTCCCCAGCACCCAAGCAGTTGGCCGTGAAGCCAGGGGCGCTCCAGAGGACCAGACAGTGCAGGCCTGACATCGGAATCGGTGGCAAAAACCAAGGGATTTCAACAGTGAAGACCGGTCGAAGACCTGGATTCTCTTGGATGGAACCAGCCTTAAAAGTGAAATTTGCGCCAAAACCATGGAATCAAAACAGAAAAACATGGCGTTTCATCAAACAAGTGTGGGGATTTCATAAATAAACCCCGGGATTTGTTTTTGAAATTATGAGGATCTGACCAAAATTGGGAGATCAGCGGTAGACAGAGATCTCCAGACCCAGTCTCCATGGGGATTTTCTTCTGCATTCCAAGGAGTGGAGTGATTATCCATTAATATGGAATGGAAAGCAAAACCAACCCAACAACTCGTAATGGATTACCCAAGCAAAACCAGAGGATGAGTCTTCGTTTTTTTTTACTACATTACCCTCTGGTTATCAAACATGGAAATGGACAATCTCCCATTTCTAGTTGATTTTCCCAGCTATAGACTTCCATTTATAGATTACATTCCAGCAATGTTTGATGACTCCGGAGGGTATTTCAATTTCAAATGACAATTGGCAAGTGAGTGATACGGGAATGGATCAACCCATGGATAGAAAGTGCCACTAGTAAATGGGCTCATGAGCCACTTATAAATGGGATAACCTACGGAATGGGTAACCAGTGTTATTTGTTATGAATCAGGATCATACCATGGTTAAATAATGGTCACAGATTTGATTTATTCAGATCACTATTAGATGTTGGTTGGCATCACACTTACCGGCATGGTGTGATCCCATGATTGCATCCTGCAAGGTGCTGTTGTAAGTTGGTTTATACTACGCCACTTGCTTTGAGTTGGACCACGGCGCAGAGATCTTTGAGAAAAATTGAAAGCAGTTTACCTCCAGTTTTGCGGAAGCCTGCCTCGAAACTAAGTTCGTTGGCAGGGACACAAACCATAGACCGTGTGTGGCTGAATCTGAAGTTTTGGCTGCCTTCGAAACTGCAAGCAGTCGAGAAAAAGGACGGTCATCACTTTGTGAACAAAGGTGTGAATTGTATGATCCAACAATGGACATGGTGTCAAAGTGTCTTCTTACATTGCTCACCCAAAGAGATGACGCACTTTCTTGGACTTTTGAAAAACACATTACGGATGAACGGCTTCCTCCAAAAAAAGAAGTAATTTCCGGCAATTGAAAAACAATAAACAAAAAATGCTTTCCCCAATAGCAGAAAGGTGTGAAGCCGCTGTCCCTGATGGCAGGCATGTGTCATAAAAGAAAGCAGATTGAAGCGTCATGGTCACATTGTCTCATGGTCGGCTGCGTGCCGTGGACCTAGTTAGAAAAAGTTTAAATAGTTTTAACTCATTAATATACGTATGAGTATTACTTACAGTACTAGTATTATTAAATGTTTTCCTAGGAGTAGATTTCAGTAGTACAAACTAAACCCCAGTAGACCTAGTTATCATCAATCAGCTTAGCCAACTGTGCCCCAAAGATGGGCACTTCAAGACTCAAAATCACCAGTGAATCTGTGGTCTCTACATGTTATTTATGGACCCCCATTTCTGTTGGTAAGATTTTATGGTTTGAATCGAATATATACATATATATATATATATACACATGTAGTTATTGGTTTGATCATCTTTTTTTTGGGGTGACTTACCCCGTCTTTATTGGTTGCATAAACATGTTTCTCGTTCAGTCAGCATTTTGGTGGTTGAATTCCATGTGTTTTTATCAGTTGAAGAATTTGAGAAACATTCGACCATGTTTTTTGAATGAAAGACAAAAAAGTCCCTGTCTTCTTTTTTCGCGTGAAACAAAAACATGATTTCTATCTTCATGGACCCAAGTACCTTCTCAGGAAGTGTTTGGAGTATAATTTACTATATTTTGGAGGGTTGAGTACCTTCTCAGACAGTGTTTGGATCCATAGGGTATGATAGAACTGATAAATGATAACTTTTTTTTTGGATGGTTATATCGCCATATTGGATGGTTATTAAGTTATCAAAAATAACTGGATATAACTGATATAACCATCCAAAATACCACATGTATGAAAACTCCCCAAAAAAAGTCTAGGCCGGGCTTACGGACTTCCCGCTGAGTCCAGCTTCCAGGATCCAAAAGAGGCAAGACGAGAGTCACAGCGCCAGGAAACGCCGCTTTTTGGTGGGTTGAGTTTTGGCCACACCGTATGGTTCGGATATGGTTGATATAAGGTGGGCCCCCCTAGGTAAATTGGTTTCATTTGAATCATGAATCCTCATTTTTTATTGTGTAACTATCGTTTTTGTCCGTAGGTTTGAGGTCATGGTTTCTGTTCGTTCGCCCGTTTTAACGCTGCCAGTCCGGTCGCTGCAGTTCTTCCACGCAGGAGTTGATGAAACTCCAACAGCAGCAGCAGGAACTGCTCGCGGCGAGTTCAGCAGGGACTCCCCCGTGGCCTGGACCATGAGATGATTTGGATCAACATGGGGGATTTGTTTAAAGGAAATGAGTGGCTGGTTGGTGGTTTCAAACCTGAATTTTATTTTCCATTTCATATATGGGATGTCATCCTTCCCATTGACTAATATTTTTCAAGATGATTAAAACCATCACCCAGGTGGGGTATAAGTCAGTTGTGTATTCCCATTGTTAATGGTATGATTAATTATTTTATGCCAGATATTCCCATTAACTATTAATAGTTATCATCTGTTTATTTATGTTTTTATTATCAGGACTAAATTATGCCGATGATACTGATAATATAAGAAACATTGTTATTAAAACATATTACCCTCTGGTAATTAACATAGACCCTGAAAATAGCCTAGTTTTAATGGAAACTAATCTTCCAACCCCTATCTGCCAGGGTCTATGTTAATTTACCAGAGGGTATCAGCATCATTGGCATTGTTGTTGTTGTTGTTGTTGTTCATCGTTGATGTTACTGGGATGTTCACTGATACATTTGTGTTACGTACAATGTGAGGCCCCCAAGATATAAGTTGGTTTATGTTCACCCCAGTAGCTATAGTTATAAATACCATAAACCATAGTTATTGGAGTTATAAACCAACTTAGCTATCTTGGGGGCCTCACATTGTAGTATTACATTTGTTTTTCCAATACGCTTTTGAATATAGTGTTCCCCTCTGGTAAATTTTCACCTGGTGAAGATATTTATGATTAATGATAATTATGCCAGATATTCCCATTGAAGGTTGTGTTTTTTCATTGATATGTTATATTTATATATCTATATGGTAAATTACCAGAGGATAGTCATTGTGATTATTATTGTTTGATATTGTTTATCATTTCATTCTTGGATACGAGGCCATTTTAACATTGTGGAACCCCAACTCCCACAAACCATCTAGAAATGACGTTTCGGGAAGAAATAACGTTTCGGGTAGTTGTTGGGTAAAGATTGGGGTGGTTTTCATGTAAACTCTGAACCGGAAAAACGCGGTGTCTACAATGGTCAAGGGCTGGAAAATCTCTTCGGCCACAGATGGGGTTTACTCATTCGTTGGGCAACCCCAAATGAAAGACAGAACCATATCACCTAAATTTTCAATCGTGTGTTTTCGGGTCCTCCGTTTGAAAGCCTGATGATTCGAAACACAATTTGACGTATATGAGTGTATATATGCTAAATATCTCTTTATTTTGGCCGGAAAAATATCACTATAATCTGATTTCCCATTTGCTGCACTGTATCCTAAGATTGGCCATGGACTTGCCCAGCCTGAGGTCTCCATATTTGGTGCAAGAACCACTCCAGGTGGCCAGCTGGCCTTGGGGGGACCCAAAAATCTCCAGTTTACTGGGGAAGAGGAGGATTTTTCACATGGGATACAAAGCAACACCAGCATAGCTTTGCAGGGTCAAGGTTGGGTAGTTCCATGTTTCAGTGGTCCTGGGGAATAGAATCCTTATGTGTTGTCGATTTTTGAGGGTATCCATTTTTTGTCATGTTTTTGATCTAGCATGGAAAATACATACGGGGCCAGCGAAATCAGGCGATTAGTATACATATAACAACAAAGAAATTGGGTCCGGTGTTTTACTCCATACCCATGTATCATGTATATATATATATGTTATATATGCGTGTGTGTTATATAGTATATATTATATACAACTTATATAACATATTTGTCAACAATCCAATTTTGAAAACCATTTAATGTAGTACACCGATTAGTGTCATGGGACCCTATTGTGAGATTTTTTCAAAAAATATAGAGCATCCTGCAAATGGTGGGGTTGGCCTCTATTGTGAGATTTTTTTCTCAGGTCCAAATTTTCAGGAGGAACTTTATCCACCTTTATACACCTTTCTTTGGGTAAAGCTGGTCCATTTACTTTAGAAAACCATATCCATGTTAAAGCCTTGAAAATGCAAGGTTCCCCGGAATAATTAGATGCCTTATTAAACCATTTTTTTTTAACAAAAACAGCAACCACATATTTTTTTCAAGGGGATACCCCATGAGTGACCCAGATCCTCAATAATATAATTGGTTGGATGATACCCTGTTGTGCACATTTTTTGGGGGATGGGGGAAAAAATCAACACCCGTTATCCTTCTTTCTTTGGGTAAAATTTGTCCATTTACTTTGGAAAACCATATACATTGTATACTTATATGGTATATGGTTTATTTAAACGGTAAAACAATTGAAATCCTGTTGTATCAAAAGAATTCTTTAAGGTTTTCAGTAAAAGAAAGAGCAATTGAAAACAGATTGATTTCAATTGAAATCATGTCTTAGCAATAGATGTCTTGAAGGTTTAAAACGAAAAGCAATTGAACGCAGATTGATTTCAATTTAAATCCTTTTTTATCAAAAAAAACATCTTTAAGTTTTAAAAGGGAAAGCAATTTAAAGCAGATTGATTTCAATTAATATAATGTTTTATCAATAGATGTCTTTGAGGTTTCAAAGGAAAAGCAATTGAACGTAGATTGATTTCAATTTAAATCCTGTTTTATCAAAAGGATTATTTAAGGTTTAAAAGGAAACGCAATTGAAAGCAGATTGATTTCAATTGAAATCATGTCTTATCAATAGATATCTTGAAGGTTTCAAAGTTTAAAACGAAAAGCAATTGAACGTAGATTGATTTCAATTTCAATTGTGTTTTATCACAAAAATCTTGAAGGTTTACAGTCAAAGAAAGAGCAAGTGAAAGCAGATTGATTCAATTGAAATCATGTCTTATCAATAGATGTCTTGAAGGTTTAAAAGGAAAAACAATTGAACGTAGATTGATTTCAATTTAAATCATGTTTTATCAAACAACATCTTTAAGTTTTAAAAGGGAAAGCAATTGAAAGCAGATTGATTTCAATTGAAATCATGTCTTACTAATAGATGTTTTGAAGGTTTAAAAGGAAAAGCAATTGAACGTAGATTGAGTTCAATTGAAATCATGTTTTATCAAAAGAATTCTTTAGGTTTAAAAGGAAAAGCAATTGAAGCAGATTGACTTCAATTGAAATCATGTCTTATCAATAGATGTCTTGAAGGTTTAAAAGGAAACACAATTGAACGTAGATTGATTTCAATTGAAATCCTGTTGTATCAAAAGAATTCTTTAAGGTTTACAGTTTAGTAAAAGAAAGAGCAATTGAAAACAGATTGATTTCAATTGAAATCATGTCTTAGCAATAGATGTCTTGAAGGTTTAAAACGAAAAGCAATTAAACGTAGATGGATTTCAATTTAAATCCTGCTTTGTCAAAAAAAACATATTTAATTTTTAAAAGGGACAGCAATTGAACGCAGATTGATTTCAAGAGAAAATGTCTTATTAATAGATGTTTTGAAGGTTTAAAAGGAAAAACAATTGAACGTAGATTGATTTCAATTGAAATCCTGTTTCATCATTTTTTGTAAGGTTTAAAAGGAAAAGCAAGTGAAAGCAAGATTAATTTCAGTTGAAATCATGTCTTATCAATAGATGTTTTGAAGGTTTTAAAGGAAAAAAACAATTGAACGTAGATTGATTTCAATTGAAATCATGGCTTATCAATAGATGACTTGAAGGGTTTAAATGGAAAAGCAATTGAAAAGCGATTGATTTCAGTTGAAATCATGTCTTATCAATAGATGTTTTAAAGGTTTAAAAGGAAAAAACAATTGAACGTATATTGATTTCAATTGAAATCATGGCTTATCAATAGATGACTTGAAGGTTTAAAAGGAAAAGCAATTGAAAAGCGATTGATTTCAATTGAAATCATGTCTTATCAATAGATGTTTTGAAGGTTGTAAAGGAAAAAACAATTGAACGTAGATTGATTTCAACTGAAGGTCTGGTTTATCATTTTTTGTAAGGTTTAAAAGGAAAAGCAAGTGAAAGCAAGATTGATTTCAGTTGAAATCATGTCTTATCAATAGATGTTTTGAAGGTTTAAAAGGAAAAAACAATTGAACGTAGATTGATTTCAATTGAAATCATGGCTTACCAATAGATGACTTGAAGGTTTAAATGTAAAAGCAATTGAAAAGCGATTGATTTCAATTGAAATCATGTCTTATCAATAGATGTTTTAAAGGTTTAAAAGGGAAAAAAACAATTGAACGTAGATTGATTTCAATTGAAATCATGGCTTACCAATAGATGATTTGAAGGTTTAAAAGGAAAAGCGATTGAAAAGCGATTGATTTCAATTGAAATCATGTCTTATCAATAGATGTTTTGAATGTTTTAAAGGAAAAAGCAATATTACGTAGATTGATTTCAATTGAAATCATGGCTTACCAATAGATGACTTGAAGGTTTTAAAGGAAAAGCAATTGAAAAACGATTGATTTCAATTGAAATCATGTCTTATCAATAGATGTTTTGAAGGTTTAAGAGGAAAAAACAATTGAACGTAGATTGATTTCAGTTGAAATCATGGCTTATCAATAGATGACTTGAAGGTTTAAAAGGAAAAGCAATTGAAAAGCGATTGCTTTCAATTGAAATCCTTAAGCTGATGATCCTGGGGGACCATTATCCTTGGCAGTTGCTTGAAAGATCATCACAAGCCAGGTCCCTTGAGGGGCCTTACAGCAGGTCATGTACTGTAAGTACTGTTTTCCGAAATGCAAAGTGCTTAGTACTTTCGATCGTATTGCCCCAACATCCCAAAAATCATATTAGTTCATGTTCGTTCCATTTAGTTCCTTTCCTTTCGGAAGATCAGGCATTATATCCTATATGTGTTTTTGTCTTGTTCACGTTGGAAACTGTGGATCGGAACATTTCCCACTGCCAGTGCCACTTTTCATTATGGTTTCCTCAACCGGACAGCCACAGATATATCCGATCTCAGCAGGTAGTTTTTGGTGAAATCATCAAGTTTTGCTGGTCCTCTTGTTATTCCTGGATAAACTCCCATTTTTGCTGGTGAAGCCACCATTTTCGCTGGTAAGTTCAGTAAGTTCGACTTGAAACCCCGTACGTCCCCTGCCATTCCCTTGCCCTGCAGGCACCACCAGTGCCGCCCCTGAGTCCGCCGCGTTCGACGCGCTCGCAGGCAGAAGAAGTGCAAACAGCACACCGTGGCTTGGAAGCCGAAGATTCATTGGATGTCAGTCCAAGATTTTGTTTTTTTTAAATCATGGTTTCCATTCAGGAAAAGATTGGTTTCTGTCTGAATCTATCTGTTTGGTGAAGAAAGGAATGAATCATGAATGAGGGTGTTCTTCAACAAAAGAGTGCATGGGATTTTAGTCAACAAAGTGGCGATTTCACCAGCCAAGTAATTTCATCAACTGAAACAGGCTTGCTCCAAGCTTTTTTATGGGTAAATGATAGCCACAAAGTGGGGTTAAATGGTGAAATGTGCCTCTTTATTTGCCCAAAATTACCCCCCAAACGGTTTGGGTGTTGCAACCCAGGTCTTGCTCAGCACGTCCTAAGCAGCAGTGCGATGCCTACGGCGCCTACGGCTCCACAGTCACAGCCTTGGTTACCGCATGACGTGGTAACGTTAACACCCCAAGATAAAGATGTGGATTAATTACAATGTGAGGCCCCCAAGATATAAGTTGGTTTATAAGCCCCAGTAACTATAGTTATAAATACCATAAACCATAGTTATTGGAGTTGTGTTCACCAACTTAGCTATCGAGCTGGGGCCTCACATTGTATGTACATTTTAATCATGTTTGGGTCGATTGTATGGTTAATTATGTATTTCCTCCCGAATGTTAAAACAAATAAGACCAAGCTTATGTATATCTTAATGTTTGGGACAGATTTGAGTATGGGTCCAAAACAATGGCAACCCCCAAAATGAAGTTTTAATGTTGCAAATGAGGAAAACATGTGTTCTTTCAGGTTTTGAATTTTGATCCAAACGAGGCTGCACCCACATGTCATTACATTGGTTTAAGGGAAAACTTACAGGAAAGCGGTCTACTTGATGAGAAAAAAACATAGTTTTGCTTTAGATCGGTCCTTCCCAATTGAACTCAATGAAGGGGTATAAAAACAACAAAATCTCCAAATTTCCACTTGAACCCCCCATGAATTTTGGCCAAATTATTGGAGGATCATCCCATGTAGTAAGTGGTGTGTGTTTTTTTTGTTGGCCCCTTCTACATTGGAAAACCCATGAACACGGGGACTTATGTGCATTCCCTACTGTGGATCGTTGCGTAATCCTGCACCAGTTGGCGACTGGTAACATGACTCAACAGTGATTATAATAATAGTCACCAAATAGTCACCAACTATCCATATACCAACTGGATAACTATAATATAATATCCGCCAAATAGTTGGTAGGATGGGTTATCATCCACTGTTAATCCATGACCCATCTACCAACTGCAGAATTTCTACCATCCACAGGTCACGCCTTCTGGCACCTGCTGCACCCGCGGCACCTGCTGCACCCGCGGCACCTGCTGCACCCGCGGCACCTGCTGCACCCGCGGCACCTGCAGCCGTGCAAAATGCACCGGTGCCCTGGTTGCGATGTGGGGGGAAGCCATGGATATCTGGCGGGCCTGGGAAAGTGGATGAAAGTGGCTTGTTGAATTCTGGAAATCTTTGTCCTTGAAGGATTTTGAGATGTTTTTGGGGATCACTGATAACTCAGATTATTTTATTCCTAAAACACTTTTAGACTTCTAGTTAGTAGACTTTTTCATGGGTTATTTCACAGTTCATCAATTTCACATTTTTTCGATTTGACTAGCCATGCCGGCCTCGCAGATCGCGTCGCGTGTTGCGGGACATCATGGTCCATAGCTATTGAAGATGGGACAAACGATCCATTGCTCACAGTACATTGGAATGGATCATAGGTTGAGATCAGTCCCAAATTTGGCAAATAATGTCAATGTATTGGAGGCATGGTAGCTGCCACAAGAAATAGATGGAAATTGGATGAAAATGGTCTGATCATTCCACCATTCGGGGAATCCACTGTGGATTTTAATGATTTGTTTGTTTGATGCTCCCCTGAAGCAAATCAAATCCAAGATTGTACTAATTCCTACATGTACAGATGATTTTCTCATTAGAAGCTCCATTTAATTGGATTTCCCAGCTAGCCATTTTTGATCAGAGAAGGGTCTATGTATTCATATTTATTATATATACATATTATATGTAATATATATATATATATGTAATAATATACATATATATATATATTACACATATATATATGTATATTACACATATATATAAGATATATATATGTTACTTAAAAACGTATTTTCTATTATTTATTTATTTTTAAATCTATATCATTGTTTTGTATATATATATTGTTATATTTATTAACTATATTATTTGTTATAGTTTATATAATATATATATATATATTAGATTCTGTGTTATTTCATTTCTTGTATTATATTGTATTATATTATATTAAATTATATTATATATATACATTGTTTTATGTATTATATTATTATATATACATTTATTACATATATTATATTTTACAGATTATATATATATATATATCACATAAATATTTATTACATATATTATATTTTATAGTTTGTATTGTTTATATTAAATCTTATTTTATGTTTTTTTTATCGTGTAATATTATATATATATATTAAATAGTTTATTATATTGTATTATGTTATAATTTATTATTTTATATTATATATATATACATATATATATATATTCAAATAATAGAAAAACAAAATTTGGCTTGTTGGACCGGAACTGCGCTTGATGTTTCCCTGGGATCAGGTATCAGCGGCCTATCCCCGTGCACGGGAACTGGCGGAACAAAAGCGGCTGCTGAAATCGGCTCAAGGCAAGGCTGTGTAACGTAGCCATGGAAATCCATGGGATATACCATGGAAATGCCATAATTTATTGTTTATGGCCATGGGAGATACCATGGGAGATACCATAATTATCATAAATCCTGGTTCGTAAAGTTTTCCGGGTATTTCCGGGTCAAAGGTGCATGGGCCATGTGTCAAGTTGGGTGTCGGTGCGTGAAAAGTGTCACGCCACATCTACATGGTTTGCTATTGTCCCTGAAACAGATGTTGATGGTGCCTGATGGTGCGTATTGTTTATTTGGGAATTTCATAAATCAACATGGGAAGCAGCTGGAACCTTGCCTGTTGCACATTGACATATGTAATATATATATATATATTTACATATATATATATATAGATATACCAACGACAATGAGCCCTTCTTTCAGGCTTGCAGTGGTGTATTGCCCACCAGAGATCAATACATCGCAATAGTGACAAATCAATCATCCCCAAGAGCAATAAATTTGAAGGTGCTGCTCCACAGTTAGCCAAGTTGGATTATAATTAAAACGATCGATGTATGGTAGATATGTAGATATATCTACAGATACAGGGTAATAAACCGACTCATAACCGGGGGGCACGACCTTATAGGAGTGTGCTAATTCTGGGTTTACAGTAGCTGCACAGATCTGCACAGCCTTTGACCTGGCCCAGCCATACGCAGGAAGCAAGCTGCAGTCTGCCAGCAACTTGCAACGCCAGATGCAAGCGCTTCAAGAACAGCAGCAACTCGAGCAATGGTTTCAGCTCTGAATTTCCAAGGGCACAACTACAAAAACATCCCATAGGATCCATGTATGGAATATTTACCAACATTTGCCCTAAAAATCACCCAAATGTAGGTAAATATACCATACATGAATCCTATGGGCATGAACTTTACTAGCCAAAGATAGAGGATTTCTATGGATTTCTGATGGATGTGTTCAATTTTTCCCGAAACCAGGGGGTCGTGGGGATTCATTGTCGATATTCTTTAGATCCAAGATGATCCAAGTAGCTTCCGAGGAAGTACTGAATACTGTACATATATATATATATATATTTATATAATATATACATATATATAGATGATTCGAGTGCACAATCTATTTATGGAGGTTTCCTAAGTCATATGGGTACCCCCAAATCATCCATTTGTAGATGGTATTTTCCATATAAACAATCAATTTTGGGGTATCCCCATTCCAGGAAACCCCCATTTGGATCCTCAACGTGATTTGTTTATGTAAATTCATGTCTATGAGGATGACAAGTCCCACAAGACTTGGGATGTATCGTGATAAACGAGAACCAACAGCCGTGGGGATGTATCAAACAAGAGCATGTTCAAAATCCAGAGACCCTCAACCCCGTTTGTTTTCCCAATGTACTGTATAAGTACTGAATTCCTGGTTTCCTGGTGAATTCGAGACAAAACCCAAAAAAAACAACTTGAATTCATATGTTAGTTCACGTTCATGTTAGGTCGACATTCTTTCTTGCATTGTTTCATCGTTTTGTTCATTTGCACTCAACATGACCAGCCAGGCATCAGCTTCTCCAGAACGCCGCAGGCGCCAAAGACCCCAGTCCTCGAACGGCGGGGCGCTCGGTGTCGCCCATGCGTTCCGCCTCGCCGTTGCAAGCGGCCGCCCGGCCGCGCAGCACTTCCCCGGTGAACGGCGCCATACCACCGGCCGCCAGTCGCCTGCAGCAACCCCGGGTGGTCGTGGCCAGACCTGCCAAGCATGCGGCTGTGGCGGATAGGGTGGCAGCATATGTGGAACCAACCACTCTCAACCAGAAGTCGCCAAGCTTCTTGGATGATCAACTGGATGTTGGTGGTTTCAGTTAACGTTGATGAGAAACTCAACTGGGCACCTGGACATGCACCTTGGTGCCCTCTTACAGATCCTAGCACAGGATACTTGCATCATAATGCTGATGTTCAGACCTTGAAATGTGGATTGGTGACTTCATTTCTACACTAATATTAATCCTATTACTATATACATTACATACATAAAAATAATACTATAATAATACTATAATAATATGTAATATATAAAAAAATATTACTATACAATACTATATATATATATATAATATATATAATATATATATATAATATTTCTACAGGGCAACATATAGGTCCTGGTCACCTGCGCGGCCCAGGACCCGGCGGCGGACCCGGTCACGAGCGGGTCGAGCGAGTCGAGCGAGTCGAGTCACCGAGGTCTCCCGGGTGTCCCTCACGGGTCGTGCCACTGGTCGGATCGAAAGTGGCTGGTTGGTAAATTCAAAAAAAAACTAATTGTCACATATAATTATAGTATATATATATATATATATTATATAAATTATAGTACTTATTACAGTATAATTAATTATATATTTATATATATGTATAATGTGATATATATGTAATTAGTCACATATTTAGTCACCATGTTTTTCCATGTTTCCTTTGAAATTTTGATTTTCTGGATGTGTTTGACTCATTTTCAGCATTTTGTATCTGAATTAGCTAAGACCCAACTGGCTTATTTCAACTCAAGAATCCCCCGGTTCCTGGAAAAAAAGTGTGGAACTGTCTGCCTGTGTTCCTTTTTGGGATGGTGATTGGTGTAGCAGGGATACACAATGTGAGGCCCCCGTTCGATAGCTAAGTTGGGGTTCACATAACTCCAATTTCACTATGGTTTATGGGATTTATAACTATAGTTACTGGGGCGAATCTAAACCAACTTATAACTGGGGGGCCTCACATTGTATAAATATAAATATATATATTGATTCAGGAGGGATGTTGATCGCTAAAGATTGGTGAACATGGAGACGTTGGAAGTCAACCACAGAGATGGGGAAGGGGAAACAAAGCATCCAGGCGCAAAGGTTAGATGCTTACCCCGCAGGCTTCGACCCAGGAATATGAAGAGGAATCTGGGATGGAATCGGAAACATTGGACATTTGGGATCCAACAGAATACCCTCTGGTAATTTGTTACATAGCTATTGAAAATGACCATTTATAGTGAGTTTTCCCATTAAACATGGTGATTTTCCATAGTTTTGTGTAGCCCGTTTACCAGAGGGTAGGTTGTTGTGGATCGGGTTTTTCGACTATGAACATGTCCATTCCTGACCTCACTTGGCTTGTAGACTTGATCAAACTGGCATCCCACATCCAGCACAATTCCATGCGCGGGTTCTATATGTGGCAATGGGAAATCACCACTTTATAGATGGTTCTGGAAATGTCCAATCACCAATATATTGGGTTCCAATGTTCTATATATTGGGTCCATACTAAACATCACCACTTTCGGATTTGTGTTCAATTTCCAGATGATATCCCACCTGCCCTGTTTGATTGCCTGGTATGCGACCAAATAGAAAATACGGGCCCTCTGACCTAAAATGCTGAGGCAAAAAAACGGCTCCAGTCCCTTTCACGCCGCACCTGCAAGCATTGTGTCGCGGGATTCTGCGTCACCACGGCGGGCAAGATCCAAGACACCTCCTCCCAGCGACCAACCAAAGTGGCTGGATGCAGAGCTAGGGATAAGTTTGTGATTTTGGACTGGACTCTGCCCTTTCAACTTTTGAAGACTCAGAGACTAACCAAGACGAGTCTTTGTGACTCAACTTGAAGCATAATTTGGATTACCCTATGGTTATCTAACATAGCCATGGAAAATGGCCCATTTATAGATGATTTTCCCATTAAAACCACTATTTATAATGGATTTTCCATGGCTATGTTAAATAACCAGCAGGTAATTTGGACAGTTCCCCCGGGTTCATAGGCTCAACGGTTGCTGGGAATTCTTAAGCGACTCGGTTGAGGACGTCGCCAGGCAGGATTCGATCCTGCGATTTCTGTAGAAGACATGGGGAACAGGCCAAGTGGTTCATAAGGCGAGTGATTTCCCAGGGACTAATCTAGGGACTATGAGTAATATTATAAGTGGCTAATCAATCACTATTGATCACTATATTAATCACTATATTAATTAATCACTATTAATTTCTATTAATCACTATTAATCACTATTAATTTCTATTAATCACTATTAATCACTATTAATGTCTATTAATCACTATTAATGTCTATTAATCACTATCAATCACTATTAATCACTATCAATCACTATCAATCACTATTAATCACTATTAATCACTATCAATCACTATTAATCACTATTAATTTCTATTAATCACTATTAATCACTATTAATGTCTATTAATCACTATCAATCACCATTAATCACTATCAATCACTATCAATCAATATTAATCACTATTAATCACTATTAATCACTATTAATCACTATTAATTTTTATTAATCACTATTAATCACTATCAATGACTATTAATCACTATTAATCACTATTAATCACTATCAATCACTATTAATCACTATTAATCACTATTAATCACTATCAATCACTATTAATCACTATTAATCACTATTAATCAATATTAATCAATATTAGTCACTAAGATTTCTAACTGCAGATGAGTCAACCATGGTCAACTTGGGCGAAGTCTCAAAGGTTTTGCCAGCTTTTTTTTCCCGACTTTTGACACAGCGCATCTGAGGCAAAAAGCTGGGTCCAGTCCAAAAAGTGGATCCAGTCCCTTTCGCACTACTGCAGCAAGCGTTGCGTCACGGGATTCCGCTTCCCCACGGCGCGCAAGATCCAAGACACCTCCTCCCAACCAACCGATGTGGCTGGACGTAGAGCATTGGAGCAATGAGAGCTGCAAGGGAAGTTGCTGATGTTGTGGTTTGACTCTGCCTCTCAACTCACTTAATAAAATGAAAATGAGACAAAGTGCATCAAATGGTAGTGACGGTTGGGCAAACAACCACGACATACAGGAGCATATGGTAAGTCATACAAACAAACATATGGGTCAATTATACTGACCTCACTGAAACGTCACTGGAAATGATGGGTAGTAAGGGGCATCATCACAAAATTGTCTTGTTCTGGTCTTATTTCAGGTTGGTGAAAAAAACCTAATTTCTCATATTTATCCAGATACAGGTTTTCTGTACTCTGAGGATCTCTGATTTAGAACCCTTTCGACTATATATTATGTCCACCATAATTCCTAGTGAGCCTCATGATACACCAACTTAGCTATCATACATCATCATATATCAACCATTAATCCCCAGTTTTCTTATAGCTCTTAGATTTAACCAAATTTCGTAGATCACCCCAGGGGATTTCACCTTGTAGGGTCCTGGATGGTCCTGGCTTCAGTCCCTTTGCCCCACGAGGCCGGCACCGGCACCTGTGGCACCTGTGGCACTGGCAACGTCGGCGTCGCGGGCGAGATCCAAAACACCTCCAGCTGATCCGCTGGCGTGGCTAGGAAATTAAGACCCGGTGACACCGAAGGATACCGAAGGGACCGAAGGGACCCAAAATCCTGACATGTAGGAAAACAGGTTGCGATGGATTGGTGGTTTCTAATTTTTTTCTGGTTTTCATAGAAATTACAAGGGTGATGAACCTGTGATTTGAATGTGGCTGATTTGATGTTGTGTTTATCCAAGGGATGCAGACAATGGTTCCATATGGTTCCATTAAAGTTTGCTATGCGTACCATGCAAGTGGCAGGGAACGTTTGTGCGAGAATTTACCGTGAAAAAGCCAGGGACAAGATGGAGCACCCTGAACTAACCCCGGCCTTGACACCTACCGTAAGAACCCCTCAGTGTAGACGCACTCTTTGGGGAAAACAGACTTTGCTGACGAACTGCGACACCATTTTATTAATTATATATATATGTTGTTTTATATGTTATATCTATATATGTTTATATATGTTTATTTATGGTTATATATGATTACATATGATTACATATGATTATATGTGATTACATATTATTGTATATGATTATATATGATTATATATGATTATATTATTGGTGATATATACCTGATTTATGATTGGTAATACCTCCATTATTGTTGAAAAACAACTCCATTTTTGTTTGTACCTGAAGTTTTTATCCCCCATTGGTTGGGAGTGCCATTGGGACTTGGAGATGGCTTTCATTTTCCCACTTTAATTATATATTTCATAAACTGCCTCTCTCTCTTTATATATATATATTATATATTATATAATATATATATAGTATAATATATATATATATATAATATATAAATATAATATATATATATTATATATATAGACACCATGATAGGCCCATTGTTTCCATTTTCCAACCTTTTTAACCTTTTTAACGCCTTCACACAACGGGCACCCAGGTTCAAAGTTCGCCGCTCTCCTCCCGTGGACTCTGCGCCCAGCCTGTCCGCCCCCACGCAGCGGCTGCCGCGGAAGCCGGCGCTGCCGGTGATGGCCAAGGCCAAGTCGGAGAAGAAGCCCGGCTACGACGTCTGCAGGATGTCACCATGTGGTTAAATGTTAAATAACCAGATGGTAACTAGGTTAACTGTTGGGTTTATTATCATGGTGATTGTAAAATGGCAGTGTGTCAAAACCTTGTACCCCTGTAGTTCACATCAAAATAGCTGGGATTTATGGATGTGAATAACCCCCTAAAAATGGAAGAAAATAGGTATTGATTACCATACCCATGTCACCACAATGGGATTGGATTTGGGAAAAAAAAATCTACAAATGGAGGTTTATAGCTGGGAAAAACCCATCGAAAAAAACATCTAAAAATGGATAGAAATGGAATATGAATGATGATGGAATGGCTATTTTCAGGGTGAATCGTAATGATTCAGCCAGGTAGATGGATCGTGGTTATTCCAATGGGGAACATGATGATCTAATATGTACAAATCTGAAGCAGTAGGCTTTAAATGTTAGGTGACCTTGGCCAAAAGAAGTCATTTATATAATCATCAGAACAATGGATTGATGGCCATTTTACATGGGAAACATGATGATAAACAATCATGTTTTGGGGGGTACAAACGAACATGTGGAGGGTTAATGAACTGCCACCCAAAGAAACAAACAACGTATCCTTTTGCCTAGATTGCAAAGGGATTAGGAATGGGTTTGTCCGAAATTCAACCAGCCAAAAAAGGGAGTTTCAGCTATTGAATGAGTGAATCATGGATGTGACGATGGAAATCCGAAGAACATATATCTTAAAGATGATGGTTGATGTTGGTTGGTGGTTGCAAACATCCAACAGGAACTGGTGTGTAGAGCTGCAACTAGGGGCTAATCATTTCAAATGGAATGATTCGCGCATTTGGCAACCAACCATACTGCAAAAGTAGAAACACTACACTGAACACACACACACACAAGGATTGGGGACAATTGCCGCAACAATAGTTTTGGTTGGTACAAATTTGAATGCAGATTCACAGTTCTGATCGCTGGATTTTTTGAAATGTGCCAGCAATACCTGGTATCACTGTACGACCAACGGAAAGACGTCACTAGAGCAACAACATAGATGTACTGAGTTTAAACCTGAAATCAGAGTAAAATCGGGACATTGTCAGGTTTGGGTTCTGGAACAAAACACAACAATTGTGGATTATGTTGGGAAGGATCAAAGAAGTGCTTGATGAGTGTAACACACTTGGTGGTCTAATGGTAAACATATTGTATAGCTAGTAAGATTAGTAGAGTTTGTCCGCTTACATTTTGGACTATTTCCAATTTACTAAGACTTAGTAAGCATCAGCCAATTTAAGCCACTTGTAATCTGATTATTTGCTGAGTTTTGACAAGTGGGTTGAATAATGCCAAGTCTCCACCAGACCCGGTTCACTTCGTCGGTCCTTTCCAAGGAGCCTCTCTTTCTTCCTGCCCAGTGACGTCAAGTCGGGTTTCGCGGACAAAGTCATGGCGAATGGGGCGGGCCCCGAGGGGCCCATGGCATCCGATGGGAAGGAGAGCCTTGGACCAGCTTGGTGCTCCAAAGGTTGCCGCAACCGGCCGAAGAAATCATGGATTTAGCACCAAAAATGGGGTGAAACATGGGTAACATGGGGGAGTACCCTCTGGTAAACGTTTACATAACTATGGAAAATCACCATTTTTAATGGGTAAATCCACTATAAATGGACATTTTCAATAGCTATGTTAGTTTACCAGAGGGTAACAAATCAATCATAGGGGTTAAGCCAGGGAATGAACATGGTGGGATGATAATGGATGATATGGGTTTGTCAAAAAAATGGGGAAACACCAAAATGAAAATTTGTATTGAGGAAAATGTATGACAATCCAAAAGATATTGGTGGTACATCATGTCCGGACAACCCCGCAAAAGGGACTCCTGCAGTGCAATATGCAAGGCTAAACTTGTGTTTTGGTTAATCATGCTTTAAGAGCGATGCACGTGAAGTTTGTGGATTTGATTGTGTGGAATTGCTTGAGTTTGCAACAATCTCACAGGGCAGTCCAAGACAAATTGAAGCCAACATATCACTGACAAGTCTTTTGCAAATGCGTGATTTTCCTGACAATTCCTTGGCAAATGCAGATTTCGGGTCCTGCGATCACAGCTTCAATTCATGAAGATCCTTGAGATCTAAATTATGAAGCACCTACTCAAGAAATCTAAATAAAGCAGCCATTCATTACATTAATATACAGTAAACATCAAGGACAGGCAGTGCAGGTGAATTTAGTTCAGACCTCTGACTCACAGATTATCGCCATCGTGACGCCACTTTGGCCAAACCATAAAGTTTCATCGTAGGAAGCCCCTAAAAAGATAGAAACAAAAATTGTCACTGTTTCGGTAGGATTTTACTTTTCTATAACAATTATATAGATATACATATATAATTATGTATGATATACGTATTATTTGGGTTGCAATAAAGCATAATATCTAATATATTTTGATAAGGCCTCCTGTATTTGTTCTAGCGAGGGCGGAGTGTCGGATTCTGCCAAGGAATGTCTATATGGGTTTTCGCAACGAGCAGGGCCAGAGGGATGGCTTTGGAGTGATGCCACTGGCCATTGAAACGCCATGGCCATGGACGGCTTGAAATCATGTGTTCCTTTCCATTTGGAATGAGGAATCCCCACTATATGTTTTCATGATTTTTCAGAGGGTTGGCGAAAAAAGTACAGGGTGTAACCGGCCGCTTACATAATGCATATTGGAAATCTGTTGGCCAAGGCAAGTGGAGAACGGCCCGACCTACACCGGGCAGTGGAGCGGTTCGAAACGCGACGGCCACGGCACGCTCTTCTTTGAGAAAGGCATCTTTGAAGGTCAGTGGGTGCAGGGCAATGCGCATGGCAAAGGGATGGTGCACTTTAAGATGCTTGGAGGATGGGAGATGGGTAGATCGAAGTTGGATCTGTTTCATGTAGCCTCTTGTTATTTGTTACATAGCCATGGTATAGATGACCCATAGAAATAGATGCTTTACCGAAGTGAAAAATGGTGATGGCTTCCATGGCGAACTGTTAAATAACCAGATGGTAACTAGGTTAACTGTTGGGTTTATTATCATGGTGATTGTAAAATGGGTATGGATCAATACCTATTAATACCATTTTAAGGGGATGAACATCCATTTACCAGCTATTTTGATGTTCACCAGGGGTACAAGGTTTTGACCCATCCCCAAATATGTTCAATATACTTAGGGTGAAATTACAACTAGGCTATTGTAACTAGGGCTTATGGTGATTACCGCTCGACGGGTAAACCGTTTGTTGTGACCTGGGAGCAGGCAATCGAGGGGGTGTATTTTAATCAGCCAACCATTCGTTCAAGGGTTGGCAGCTCACAAAGTCAGCACATGTTCAATGGTCATTTCAGGAACCTAAATTGGAGGTACCTACCATATATAAGGCCTATGTAAGGCCTATGTAAGGCCTATGTAAGGCAATATCCTTAGAAAATATGGCCTTATGTGGTCCAGTACCTCCATTTTAGGATCCTGAAATTTTTTCATTGGCATGTGTAAGATTATTTAAGTGGGGTAGAGACCCCCACATGATTAAGATGGATTGTGAAGTGCACCAGTTCACAGTTTTGCCTGGAAAAGAATGATGAGAGTGTCGAACGGAACGAGTAAAAATGGGGATACACCCAAACAAGCTGGATGACCAATTGTTTTTTTTTCACGTGCTTTTTGTTGTTCCCTCTTGTTCCACAACATGGAACGATGATCCCAAGTTTCATAGTTTTTAGATGAGCTGGGTTGATAATTTGGAATATTATGGTCCGAAGAGTTTTAATTTGCTACTGAAATGCTACTCCCCCTGAAAAAGCCAACAGTGGTCTATGCTTGAGTCCCCACGGATTTCTCCACGTTCTGGAAGATCAACATCAGTTGAAATGGTGGCATCAAGCGTATTCGATCTACCGTAATTTCCAGGGGGTCCCTTGTGGTGGAAACATAAGGAAAACTGAACATGAAATCCTGATGTTTGATGGAGAAATCACATGTTTGTTGCTTACCCTCTGGTAAACGTTTACATAACTATGGAACATCACAATTTCTGATGGGAAAACTCACTATAAATTGCCATTTTCAATAGCTATGTTTGTTTACCAGAGGGTAAATCCCTTTGTACCGAAAGTGTCCCATGTCCATCACCTTTCCAAAGGAATGGAGATACCTTTCAAGGAGGATATGAGCAGCACCTCGACCCAAGATGGGCTGACCGTTTTTTCACAGATTTCCTTTTCATCTTCAGTAATGGGTTATACTTTTGAGCCGATAGACATATACTAACAATGGGATAGCTAGCAGCCATTTTTTGGGGAGTTGGTGTTTTGATCCATACCCGAATCAGTGAGCCGGGTATCACCAGTTATAACCCGGAAATTGGATGAAATTTGGATATGATTTAGGCTTGTTACGATCGATGGAATAGGTGCATCCAGCGGCAACCTTTATTTGGCAGGCTTATCAGTTCCTTCTTTGAAGCGGAAACATCAATCTGTGTCTATGGAGAAAACATGAGAAAAATGCATATGTCGCAATGAAAAAGCCAGGATTATTGTGTTCAGAACTGCATAATTACTCATAATTACTCAGAATTCAGTACTCATCCCAACTGACGAACTCAGAATTTTTCAGAGGGGTAGAAACTACCACCAACCCCAGATTACGTTTAGCTTGGAACTCATGTTCTTTCTGCATACAGCCCAGTTTCGATCTACAAATCTCCAGGAATCTTGGAAAGACTACCGTGCTTGAATGACCCCTGAAAGTTCATAAGTGGCTTTGTTTATGGTATCATGTACCCCAAAATATCATGGTAATTACATGTAATTACCATGAATTTCTCAGTCACATGAAATTATGAATCATTATTAATCCCTTCCCCCTGCGATATGAATATTGTCCCCCTTCCCCAAGTAATGAAACCTATGAGTAGGGGGTATTCAATATTCCGGCAATTCGTGGGAGAAATTTGCCCCCTAATAGTAAATTAATTAAACGCTCCATTCAAAATCGGACAAAGTTTCTTTTAAAATATTTCATTATTAAAATAAATATTTCAAAACATGGATTTCGAAACTTCCCCTAAAGTTAAATTTAAAACCTTAATCAAGATTTAATCAAATTCCCTTTTTAAAATCTAGTAAAATATTGCCAAAAATTGGATTTCGAAGCTTTCCCCTTATATTGAACCAAAAACAAAAATCACATGTGTTTTTTGATTTCAAAAGATGTACCCTAACAAAAAAAAACACCCCGGGGTTAACTAGTATTATTCGGGGGTAGGTAGAACTTTCAAATTGGACTTTGATTTTTACATTTCCAAAGGGCATCAATTGAAAATCAACTTGTCCAATCTGACATTTCCAAAAACGAACAATCTGGAGTAGTTGTTGTTATTTCGGAAGGATTTGTTTTTTTCCTGAGATTTTCTTGGTATTTTTCCATCTTCGCACCAACCCAGGAATCGAAAGTGCGGCTTTGGGACGTACACCTGGGCAGATGGAACTTGGGATGCCAAAGGGCCGAGTCAGTTTTTATAGCTCGGTTGACGCCATGGGAGTTATGTAAGAACGGTATGCCTGGGTGGTTTGGAACATGAATTTTATTTTCCCATTCAGTTGGGAATAATAATCCCAACTGACTAATTAATAATTTTCAATGGGGTTGAAACCACCAACCATGCGAAATGGATGTAAATGGTTTATTGGTGGTTGTTGTTACGAAATATTATGAACATTTATGAACCAAATAGTAGGGATACCGGGATACCTATTTACCAACCAGTATACTGGGATGGGATAGGGGTATGTTTCATGATCAATGTGGCATTTGACCAGCCAACTAACTTATGGGGGTTTTAACATGTTTTGATAGTTGGGTTTTAGTCATGAGTTTGCGAGAGCTATTTTCTGTTGAGGTTAGGGTAACCCCAAAAAAAATGAAAAAAAGTGGAAAGCAGAAAGGTACCATTTACTACTACGTTTGGTATCACTTGTTTTTCGAGTTTTGTTTTAGAAGGGGGGGACGCCAAAAACAATCAGAAAGAGGGAACACCAGAGAATCAACCAGCTGGATTAGTCCAGCAGGCGGAAGTAGCTCTATGGCAATGTCAAGGCGGGAAACATATGTGGGTTTCTATAGTCATGGGGATACCCCAATAGCTGGATGGTTTAGTTCATGGAACATCCTACTATAAATGGATGATTTGGGGGTACCCCCATTTCAGCAAATGTCTATATGTTCTTAAAAGACGACTATAGGACTGTAGGGGCTCCTTTTTTCCATAAATCAATGTCGTGTGTGATGTGCCAGTGATGTTAGAAATTTAGATTCTTATTCAAAGGAAGAATGCTACATATACTCAAAAACCATGTGACATGTTATTCAAATGAAGCGGTGAGGGGGTTAGTTTGAAATTAGGGTATCCCGAAATCCAATTCTTAAGTATTAACTTTCCCTATAAAAAGACCCATTTTTGCGGTGTCCCTCTTTTTTTAGACACACACCACCAGGACGTGTTTCTTGTTTTGTTAAGGAAACGACGATGATTTTAGGGCTGCAAAACCTTGAAACATGGAAGTTGTGACGTCGATTCCTCAAGATTCATGGTGATTGGACAGCGATGGAAGAAGTGTTTTGATCTTGGTCAAAATCGATATAGCTAGAAATTGAATGTACCAGTGAGTTTTGGTACCAATCAACACATGTTAAATTCAGAGCAGCTTTCAGGGCCAACGTATTCCTATCAGATTTGATTGGGTTTGGCCCTATCCATGTGATTTCGGTTGAGTGGCCCTTGCTATTTGCACTTTAGTACGGGTAGAATGTCTGGCTATAGAACTTTCATTCACTTTCCTATCAAACTTAATCATATGTTCACAATAAAGTTACAGAAAATCAAGATTGTTACAGTGTTTCATGGTTGCCAATAGTTACCAACTGCTTTAAGATTTCGCAACCACAGTATTTCAACTCTCTGAAGGCACCCATCGCCTGAGGCACCACTGAAGCTGGGGAGTATTTGGATGGGCAGAAGCACGGGCAACACCACTGGCAGCGTGGAACCGAGCGATGGGAGACTCGGTGATGGGAGAGATCAGCGACGAAGCGACACTTGGGGACTTGATTTATGATTATTTATTGGGGATGGATGGAATATGGATGGAGTATGGATGGAATATGATATGGGATGATATGGATATATTTTTTCCGGAATAGATGTTGATTTCTGTTGAGCCACCTTCGGCAAATCGATGGTCGGATGGTCTTAATGTCATCCCATTTTGGAGTACACAAAATGACTGGGTCTATCTTGGTTTGGCATCTTGGCGATTCAATGTTAACATGGTTACCATGAGAGCATCGATACTACAGCCAGAAAACAAATATACCCTCTGGTAATTTGTTACATAGCTATTGAAAATGCTCGTAGAAATAGTTGATTTACCCATTAAAGATGGTGGATCTTTCCATACCCATAGGATCCTTGGTGCTGCTATATATGGTGCTCCATGGATCCCATCAATATACCCCCTTTCTGTTAGCATTGATATACCAGCACCATGGATCCGTCATGGGATAGTCATGTTAGCCCGTTTACCAGGCCGGGTAAATCACCATTAATCACCATTTATCACCATTAATCACCATTAATTATCATTATTTACCACTATTAACCACTATTAACCACTATTAACCAGAGGGGGAGTACTTTTTTTTGCTTTAGCATCTTGGTCCAGTTTGGCGATCAATGTGAAGACGTATGACTCGCATGACCTATCCTGACCTATCCAGAAACAAATCTTCACCACTATGGCCATGACCAGCATGGCCATGGCGGCCATGGTTCACCCAGAAATAAATGTTCTGGTTGGTGGTTTGGAACATTTTTTTCCCATTCAGTTGGGAATAATCATCCCAACTGACTTTCATATTTTTCAGAGGGGTAGGTCAACCACCAACCAGTGTTAAGTAAATTTAAGTAATATATGGCCATGGTTAGTCGAAATGTCATCAGTATATATCCATGGTCGCCTCACTGCAGCTCTAGCAGCTAGACCACAGGTATGTTGAATGGATGTTACCCAAGGAAAGTAATAGTCAACTATGGAAAATCACCAGTTCTAACAGGGTAAACCAAGAGTTGACTATGGAATCTATGGAACATCAGCATTTTCAAAAAAGGTCAATCATCGAAGAAAACGGGCCATCTATACCATAGCCCATAGCTATGTCAATTTACTGCTAATAGAGGATTAATGCAAACAGATGGTTTCAGACCTAGATCAACGTCACTCCTCTTGGTTGGCTTCTTCCAGATTATACACCCCAGCTAGCCACATACCGGGTTCGTTCCACCTGGATTGTGGCTATTAACGGCTACCTTAAATCCAATGGCTACCATGAGTTTTAGCTTCAATAGTGTCATAATTTGGCTAGTAAGTCCCGAATTTCTCGCATATTCCCCCCCCCCAGTTCTAGGTTCTAAGTTTGTTTATTTAGCCCATAAACCTGTTCGATACATCCGGGGAGGGTAAGTTGGTTTGCAACTAGGCCATAAAACCAACTTACCCTTCCCCCAATCAACATATACTCTGAAAGTAGCCAATTCTTCGTGGAAACGCATCTATCTATCTATTTATCTATCTATCTATCTTATCTTCTCTTATTTTGTCTTATCTTATCTATAATCCCATCCCCCAAATATTAAACACCCCAATGGTATGGTCCCAAATGTATAAAGCTCCTACATCCATGGTTTGCTGGGGCTTCTATGGCTGGTTGGTGGTTTGGAACATTTGGATTATTGTTCCATATATTGGGAATAGTAACACCAACTGACTAACTCATATTTTTCAGAGGGGTAGGTCAACCACCAACCAGATGCCATTAAAATTCCCATTAGATCCTATTAAACCACCATTAAAAATCCCATTAAACCACCATTCATTGCCATTAAACCACCATAAAATCCCATTAAACCACGAGATCACCAATCGAAATTTCAGGAGATGTTCTACGACAAGGGCGCCCTCGTGGGCACCAAGCGTCGTCCCGGCGGAACCGCCGGCGGAGGAAACTCAACAAGTTCCAGTGTCACGGCGGCAGATAAAACTCGGCAATGTATTTCTGTGATGCAGCCTTCAGAAAATCTCTCAACAATTATATATAATTATATATATTATAATTGTATGTATATATATTGTGACTTGGGGTACCACTATTTTAGGAAATCCCCGTATATGATAATATATTTTTGTTGCTTTTCTGCAACAAAGAACACCATGGAAAACGACATCCATTGCCAAGGCGAAACGAAGAAGGAGTTCGTGGCACAGAAACTGGTCCTGGATAAGGCTGCAGAGCAGTGGATGGGATCATGGAGAGCTCGTGTGACTCGTGCCGTGTGGGGTGTGATCAAAAATGTTTTCCTCTGGTAATTCAACATAGCTATGGACATGTTCACCATATTTAACAGCTAGATGAACTTAAATATCTTAAATCATTTGTACATGATGTTTTTGAAAACTAGCTATTGCCAGAGTAGTCTTAACCATGAAACATGGGGGAACAGGTTTTAATCATGGTGGACTTCACAATCAAAAATGCCAATCGAACATGTATCTGGAAATATTCCAGGTATTCAACATGAAAAAATATGTTTTCTATTGAATCAGGCATTTGTTTATATCCAAAGATATCCCTGTCTGGACAACCCCATATCCATTATTCATCACTATTCATTGGTTACACAAAATCCAATGTTTGGCTCTTCCCCATAAGTTTGCATGTTGATGCAACAGCCGTTCACGACCAAATCCCATGCATGATCCGTATCTAGGGATTTGATGTTTTCCCAAGTATTCTATACCTATGCGTGTGTCTGAAACAGAAAAGGTACACCATCATCGCAATCCTAACAGGTAAATATCAATATCAACCATGACATTTGGTCGCAAATACTGCCAAAGTATCAGACACAACCATATAATTAGGTTTTTTTGCCCACCGAGAAGTATGTAAAGATTTTGATGAACATAGCTTGAGAAGTGTTAAACAATTATACCCATTTATAGAAATTCCGCCCTTGGAGATATGTCTTGAGAAGGGACGAATCACCCTCAGTCATCATACGGTGCAGCTGGATTCATAGGGATGTATGTATGTATATATATATATATTGTATATATGGAGGTTTCCAAAGTCATGGTGGCACCCCCAGGTCTCATCCATTTATAGATGCTTATTCATGAACTAAACCATCCAGCTACAGATGGTACCCCTATTTTAGGAACCCCCCATATATTACATATATAGGAACCATCAAACCACTATTTTTTTCCTATAGATCTATTGGATCTATCATAGCAAGAAAAAGGACGGCAGTTCCCCATGGAAATATCTCCATGATCCCTTTTGGGATGTGTGGAGGTGATTTTTGTGGCTATGGTCCCATGGATTTTTGTGCCCAAGAAGTTGGTATGTACCTTAAACCTCTACAACTAAGATTATATAACTAGACCTTATATAGTCCTCTGCAACCGCACCCCAAGTATAGCAAAAAACACCTTCTATAGATGTATCATGATGTATCACGATTCCTAGCTAATACAATCAGCTAGTAAATTATATGATAATTAGTATGTTGTTTCTTTTTTTTTTTATTTTGGTTGGTGGTTTCAAACATTTTTTACTTTTCCAAATATATGGGATAATCCTTCCCATTGACTTTCATATTTTTCAATATGATTAAAACCACCAACCAGTATTAATCACTCGTTGTTGTAATCATGTTTTTTTCGTAGTTCCGGTCGGTTCCAGTCGTTGTTCCAGTGCCACGGTAGCGTCACAGAAATTCATCCCATGGCGATAAGTGTTTGATGGGATTTTCCTGTGGTAAAGCCCAGTGAAATAATGTTACCATCTGGTAAATTAACATAGCCATGGAAAATCACCATTTTTAATAGGTAAATCGTCTCTATGGGCCATTTGCCACCATGTTAAATAACCAGAGGGTAAATAGATCATCCCCCAATGAATCACCAGAAAGAGATAGTATAAAAACTCTCCCATGACAGGAGTTATTTACAATTATTTCATCCCATTTATAGATTAGAAATTATAGTTATATACTTATTATAGTTGGTGGTTTGGAACATGTTTTATTTTTCCATATATTGGGAACAATCATCCCAACTGACTTTCATATTTTTCAGAGGGGTAGGGCTCAACCACCAACCAGTTATTATAGTTGGAATTTAACATGTGTAATTCATTCAAAAGCAACTCTAGTTATATATATAATATCTACATTATACTTATCATCCCATTATAGTTATATAACATTTATATATCATCCCATTGGTTTCAGGTCCATGATTTCTAGTCCCAGGTCACCAGGTGTCTCCGCGAAAAAAACGCCAGGCGCGACCTGCACCAAGACCTACACCTCCGCCAAGTCCTCCCAGCGAGCCACGACAGGTCACAAAAATGATGTCATGGCTATCCATGGCTAATTACCCTCTGGTAAACGTTTACATAGCAATGGAAAGATCCACCATTTTGAATGGGAAAATCGACTATTTCAATGGCCATTTTCAATAGCTATGTAACAAATTACCAGAGGGTATCCGATTTTTTGCGATTTGTGATAGTTTCATAGATGTTTCATACTTTTCTATTGGGTGTTATAGTAGTTAGTAGTTGGATTAATCCTTGTCTTTGTCAAAGAAATCGTACATGCAAGCCACCCTCGATTTTCTGTTTTAGGTTGATGGTAGGTTGACACCTTCGGTGGTCGGTCACAGCTTTGAGTGGAATTGGTGGATTGCACAGTTTTTATCTTCAGGGAACTGGCATAATGGTAGTAAAGCAATGTCATAAACCACCCATGTGCATTGATAGTTTATACCGCCTAATTATTGCTAAAGTTGGGGATAGTTAACTATTCATTTACTAATCTTAGGACCAGTGAATGATGCGTAAACCAACAGATGAAATTGTTTTTTTTGTGACTACAACTTATACACATTTGGTTTGGTTTGGTTTAGTGCATGTTGATTACATGTGTTTATACTATTTTGATCTTCATGTTTTACCCTCTGGAAAACGTTTACATAGCTATTGAAAATGGCCCAGTCGAAATAGTGGATTTACCCAGCTACAAAATGGTGGATCTTCCCAGTTCGTTGTGTAAACGTTTACCATTTTGGGTATTTGTTCTTCGTGTTTCATCCCAAAAACCAGCCGCCAGGTGGCGTCGTCCCAGTCGAGCCGCTGTCGCTCCAACAGCGCCTTCCGCGCGCAAGGCTTCACGGATGAGGAAATCGTGCCATGGCGATGCGGATCGATGGATTTTTCACCATCCAAAATGGGAAGTTACCCTCTGGTAAACGTTTATATAGCCATGGAAAATCATCATTTTCAATGGGTAAATCAACGAACTAAATGGGCCATTTTCAATAGCTATGTTAGTTTACCAGAGGGTATGGGATATCACTGTGATGATGGGTTATTTCAATATTTCACCGGGAATGCCATAGGGATATACTGGATATTACTGCATTTTTAAATGTGTATCTTTGACAAAGCGTAATTTTGGCTGTTCGCTTGTGATCGTAAGTGCAATGTTTTGCCCGTGAAAGCCCAATGGTGGCGATTTTCTTGGAGGATCGCCCCACTTAGTAAGTGCATGTAAGTGCTAAGCGGGGTTATAAGCCACTTCTAAATGCGAAATCCCCACTAATCAAGGACTTATGAACATGTTTTGTTGATCTAGCGATATCTTCTGAGGAAGTATGACTGCGATATGACAGCAGAGTGGGGTTAACCAGCAAATTCCATGGCCCAGCCAAGCAGATGCAGAAACGTTCAAGTTCACGTAATTGTGCAACATGTTTTTTCTACAGTCCGTATTGTCTATAGATGTCTATAGACACAACTATGGAACATCACCATCTTAAATGGGAAGACTCACTATGTCTATGGCCATTTTCAATAGCTTTTTGTTAGTCATAACCAGAGGGTATATATTTTATATTGATAGTCGATCCTTGGACATTGACACATGATGTTCGTAAGCACTAAATAAGTGGGTTATATGATGTTATATGATGTGCATTGCGCGTGTGCTGCCCGATCCATGCGGCCATCCCAAAAGTTTGGCTTGCGGAGCAGCAAAAAATATGGTGATCTGAGGAGAATAGAGCGGTCAGAACCCCCGAAAACCGGAGGGTCTCTACGGTCAGAAGGGAATTGTTTAAAACATTGTCTTGAAACATGTGTGCATCTTTTCCCATCTGGTACACATTTATTGGATCCCGGGTGGCGAAGGACCACAAAACAGTCCATGGTGCTAGCATTAGATCAATTCATCCCCAGAATAACATGCAATAACTCTAATTGTAGCTCAAGATACCATTTTGATGGAGATATTTACCAACTCATGCAACCGAAAGTCCAATGTTCATGGCAACAAGCGATGGTGTTACCCCAAAGTTTCCAAACACACAAATCAATTAATCCCATGGAATTCCCATTTAAAAAGATCCAACTGTCTTTATTCCTTTTATAACTTATAGTCCCTATGGATCCAAACACTATCTGAGAAAGTACTCAACCCTCCAAATTAAAGTAAATTAAAATTATACCACAAACACTTCCTGAGAAGGTACTTGGATCCATAGGGAGTATTTGGATGTATTTGGTTCCATGAAAATTCCATTCAGCCGGCTCCGAGGCGTTGATGGAAAGGAAGAGTAGGGGCCTCAAATTCCGTGCTCGAGATCTCAGGTGGTGTTGACTGATTCTAGCGCAACAATAATGGGTATAAAACATGTATAAACACCAAGCAGACTGTGTAACATGGTAGACTGTTTCTAGATGATTAGTTTCCTACATGTTCCTATATTTTTCAGGTGGAAACTAATCATAATCATCTATAAAAAATCTATAAATGTAGATATGCACTACAATCAAAACTATAATCATCTAGTGTAATCATCATCAATCATCTTATAATCCCACTTAGACCTTTTGATGACTACAATCATCTTATAATCCCACAAAAAAAACATCCAAGCATCAGCCAGATGACCATGTGTAATCCCATCTTATAACCATCAACCAGCTGGATTTTCCATCTTATAACCAATCCCATAGGATCCATGGTGCTGGTATATATGCTAACATAAAGGGGGTATATTGATGGGATCCATGGCACACCATATATAGCAGCACCATGGATCCGTCATGGGAATGTGTACTCATCCACTGGGGATTTCCGGCTGGTTGCCACATGTTGCCACCACCGCAGCCAGCGCAGGTCCGCCTGGGTCACCCAGCCCACTGCCAGACCGCGCGGCGCAGCCTGGGGGCCACTCTGGGCGCGTGCCGTGGACCGGAGGGATGGGCGGGGAAGGCCGTAGAAATCGGAAAAACATGGAAAAACTATGGGAAACTATGGGAAAAACTATGGAAAAACTGGAAAAGTCAGGATTTGACCATCAAAACTATGGGAAAATCAGGATTTTACCATCCAAACTATGGGAAAAGTCAAGATGTTACCATCAAAACAATGGGTAATCCTTGTGATTTTCACGAAGACAAATGGTGAAAATTGGTAATTTCAACAGCAAACATGGGGATTTCACTAATAGTTGGATATATGATCCAAACTTTGTTTTATACCATTTTGAAACTATCTATAGGGCAGATATATCTATAGCTAACAGGCTCCAGAAACCAACTTATAACTAGAGGGCACCACCCTGTTGAGATCTCATGAATTGCTATCCCCGTACTGACAGTGTGGAAAATTATGCATTTAAATTTAATCAACGAAACTTGGTATGACACCAACAATGGTGACCACTAGTGGGGATAATGCCGTTGCAATGCGAGATAATCGGATATACAGCCAACTATTGTATATCTGGTTGGTGGTTTGGAACATGAATGGAGTATTGTTCTATATATTGAGAATAACCATCCCAACTGACTAACTCATATTTTCAGAGGGGTAGGGCTCAACCACCAACCAGATTCAGAGGGGTCTGAGTATGAGGGATTCCCAACAATTGCTAGCTTCATGGGGAGCATTTTGGTTAGTGGGACGCCACATGAATAGATCCAATACGCAGGGTGTAGGGAATCAATCATGGCAATGCACTGCCATGCACAGCGGCTCATGTTGTTTGAACCTTGAGCAGAGTTGAGTAAAAGGTATTTTGTTTCGGTTGGCAGTCTTTGTCTAACTGGGAAAATTAGATAAAATTAGTCATTCAATATGCAAACCCAAACTGATATGTCTTTATAATAGTTTTTTTTTACATATATGATGTGTCACAACTTCAAACCCAGTAAATCCCAGTAACCAGGTGTACTGTATATATATATAATCTAGAAGATAATAAGTTACAGTTGTATAATACTATGAACTGATGAAGTACTGCGGATATTCGTCAACAGGTTGATGATTGGTGGCCCATTGGTGGATCTTTAAGGGTCCAACCATTTTGATGGCTAATGTACCCCCAAAGATGTCCTTAAGGAATTGTAAGACATAACCCATAGGATCCATGGTGCTGGTATACCAACCCTGAATAGATTGTTACGATGACATTTGTGCTGGTATATATGCTAACATAAAGGGGGTATATTGATGAGATCCATGTTACCATATATATCATACATGGATCCTATGGGTAATAAAACCCATGGACACTTATTACCCCCCCAAAAAAAGAGAAGGCGATCTTAGCCTACTGAGAGCAGTGATTTGCATGATGTTTTTTTTGCCACGATAATATATTGAATTTATGATTTCTGCATCTCAACAAGAAAGTCAGGTCATGACTACGACCCAAAATGTTTGGAGGGTTCAAAAGATACCCAAATGTCAACGCATGGTGAACCAGTGGGGTATTCACCAAAAGAATTTCACCATGGAAGTTCATGGAAGTATCAATTTCACCAAATCTTTGGAGGGTTCAAAAGATACCCCAATCAAGGCATGTCACTTCCATGGCGAAATTCGATGATTTCCAGCGCTGCAGGTCTTCTTCCCCACCTCCGCGCGTACGCGCCCGCTCCACGCCGCGGCCGCGGCCCCCGCGGCACCCGCTGCGCCGGAGCTGCTACGGATGGGCAAAGGCACATGTTGGGAAAGATATGTAGAGATAGGGAGAAAACATGGGAAAAATGGTCCACGTTATATGTTGTTATGTAATTTTATGGAATTTTATGGTGAAAAAGAGAATGATATGCCAAGAATTTGGTGATAAATTGGGGGAGTCCCTTAGTTTGAGATAAGCACCTATAGTAAAAGCTGCAACAACGGGGCAAATCATTTGGTAGAAGCTGAATATTGACTTGAGTGAATTGGAGTGAACATGGGGAAGTTCAACAAGAATGAAAAACATGTTATGTTTGTATATGTTTGTACCATATTTCCCTGGCTGTGCAGAAGTGTGGTAACTGGATGCTTGACTGTGCAAATTTGGTTTGATATTTCAAAGAAGTAAAACATAAGACTCTGCTGTTTAGCCAGAACAATATTTCATGCCCAGCTAAGTGTTTTGCTTGAGATATCAGAGATTGATATCTCTGTGTTTGGTTGGTTTTGCCCCTCATGTATATGTATGCCATATATTGCCATATAAGGAGAGTGGAGTGAAACAGTTTCGTAGACGTCCTTAGACAACTGAAAGTTCCAAACGGGTCTCTTCTCACTGCAAAATTGTGCGACGAACGTCGCTGACCAATGAGTTCATGCACTGACGAATTTCGAATTTGAAGGTCAGTTTGGTCTGCGGACCAATGAAATGTTAACCATGCCAGTTAAAATGTATATAATATAACTCATTAAACCACCAAAGTCACAAATGTCCTAAACTTTATAAACCACCAAAGATATAGTTCATGCCAGTTTGTACAGATGCGTCGCAAAGTTGCATTTGTTGTTGGCATAAAAAATACGGAGCAATTGGCGAATCATCGCAGAATTAAGGCTGGTGAAAGGCTGGTGAAACGCACTGATTTAGCCATTGGGGAATTACGATTTCTCCATGAACAATGATGATTTTCTGGTTGGTGGTTTGGAACATTTTTTGTTTGTCCATATATTGGGAATAGTAAGCCCAACTGACGAACTCATATTTTTCAGAGGGGTAGGGCTCAACCACCAACCAGTTTTTCCAAGCAAACCAGGATTGCTTCGCCAAGGGGTTGGCCATAATACAGGTACCAAAAGAATGCCAAAACAGCTTCGTCTGAAACTGAGGAACCTCAATTTCCAGCAGCTTCTCCTTGTTTTCCCACAAAGAATAAAGAATGCTATCATGTGAACAAAGCCAGTTATATGATTTGCAGAAGTTATCTACACAATTAAAAACTACTGCATGTCTGGGAAGTATTTCCCGTTTATATTCACCGTCCACCTTTATTGTTGGACATACCGAGCTGGTGCACATTTTCCCGGTGATACCGTATAATATGATCAGATCATGAGGGTATAAAGATTATTGAAGATGCTGGAATTCCACTGCAATTAGCAACCTTTGGTAATACCGGCATTATGGACACATGTGGGAACCATTGGTTATACCCCGGCCCATCCCCGTATTGGTGATTATTTCCCATGATATTCATCAATTTATTGTGATAATTGGTCAATCTATCAGCATGGCACTATTGGTCACATCCAGTTCTATCACAGTTACAATCGCCCAGCTTTGAACCCAAAACAACAGTACCAATTTCATCCAATTTCTATGATGAAATCCACATGACAAGTGCAACTTCATCATTTCCATCCCAAAAAGACATCGCTGCCAGGTTCAGCCCCGCGACCAGCGCAAAACACGGCTGCGCCAGCTCCGGCGCAGCCGGCCCCAGGGCAGGCGGCCCCAGCGGCGGATGCTGCCGCGGGCGCCGCCGTGGAGTTAGCGGTGCCGCCGCCGGCGGAGGCGCCACGTGCGGCGGAGCCGCTGGAGGAGTTGGTGGAGTCGGAGGCGCTGGCGTTGGATCGGAGAGTCGGATCCAAGCTCGTTCGAGACAGGATCGGAAAGACTTCTAACCCATAGGATCCATGGTGCTGCTATATATGGTAACATTTACCATCAATATACCCCCAATGTTAGCATATGTACCATACATGGATCCTATGGGTAAGATCTTCCAATGGATTAAACCAGACTGGAGAAGGTCCGATAGAATAGGAATGTGAAGTAATATGATAGAGGTGTACTCTAATGGCCAACCTGCAAAGCTGGATAAATGTCCTGGAGGTATTGTAACATCAGCATATTGGGCATGGGTCAGAAAGTCCTACAAACATTAGGATATTCTAGTTTCATGATCATACATTGGTACTCAGGGTTGCATCCGCAATCATAACTGGTGCCTGACTATATTAATCAATATTAATCATATACAGATCGTAGTGGAGATCCTGTTATCCCCGTAGCTATTTTGGCAGTCTTGCACGATTTCTCGACATGTTTTCCAGATGCTCCAGATGTCCATCAATCTACATTTCTCCCCAAACGTGACCCGCTCATAGAACATAGACCAGCACGATGCACAGTACCTCCAGTACCTCTATACCCCTACCCAGAACATCTGTGGGTGAATGCATGTACTGCATATATCTGCATATAATGGGTAAATAATGGTAAATGCACCACGAGTGTAGTTCTTCACTTCCGCAATACCGTCCTGGTGAGTTGAGAGTGGGTGCACAGGCAGAGCTTGACACGGACGAGTGGCAGTCTTAGCCATGTGAGCGGTTGTGGGGTTGGAGGGGTCACCGATACTCAGTCTGGGCTTCAACGTGTGACGTGTTCAGTTTCAATTGATTGATCCATGAACAACATACCATTGTTGATTGGTTATTGTAGGGACTAGTTACTACCTCTGGTTGGTGGTTTGGAACATTTGTTATATTTCTCCATATATTGGGAATAATAATCCCACTTGATTAATATTTTTCAGAGGGGTTGAAACCACCAACCAGACCTAATTGGGGATTATTATTACCCATAACCCAAAGGGAAGCCCGTCAACCAACTAGCATGAGATGGGATGGCAACCCTGGCATCGATCTCAGGTTTTCCTTGGCTCAGCTGAATCCATGGAACTGAAGTTACCAAAATCCGCTGTAACTGGGGACCTATCTACTCAGCATAATAGGAATCCAAGATTTAAAATGCTTAGGAACCTGGGAACCTCAATTGTTTGGAAGTTCTTCTGGATGCACCATGTCAAACACTGAAGGAGTAGAAGAAACGGCAAGAAAATGGACGTGAAAGTGGTGGTCAGAGCAATTTTGGGGTAGCTTAGCCCAGCCTTAGATCCCTGCCTTCTCTTGCAGAACATGTACAGATGGCTATCAGTCACTAATATGTCAGGTCAAGCATACTCAAGCAAAGCAACTAACATTTTGTCATGAACGCATGATATGAAAACATCGAACATCATCTGGTTGGTGGTTTGGAACATTTGGATTATGTTTCCCATCATATTGGTTAACATATTGGGAATGTCATCATCCCAAGTGACGAGTTGTCCATCATTTTTTAGAGGGGTCGGGCTCAACCACCAACCATAGTGATCCCAGCCATGGTGCGGCTCCATGGCGCTCCACCACTTCGGAGCCTCATGGCTGCGCTGCTCGGAGAAACTGCCACACGAAAAACGTTCACCGAGACTAAGACCCTGAAGCAGGGATGCTCCAATCTACCCTATATATGGTCAATGTAATGGGGACATTGTGTTTTTTTACGGAAATTATTGAGAGATGTATATTCAGTCTATTATAGGCAATGAAAGCTACAAGGCCGCAAAATTGGTAATTTTACCTCTTTATTAGCCGTTCTCCTACCGTTTGAGGGCCCCTTTCACTGGCCGCACCGCCATGAGGTGTCTCGTTTGTTTGGCGCCAAGCGTCACATTCTTCGTGGGCACCAAAGATGTGCCACGGGCGCGGCAAGACGTTGGGCAAGACGTCGTCGCACGGCGAGGAAGCCGCTTGGAACTGTTTGGAACGCGGCCTGGGAAGCTGGGAGGATTCATGGCTAGCAACCAACAATCATAAATTGGATTATTTCATGTCATTATCTATAAAAAAAAATGCAGGATCATATCATGTCATTATTTATAAAATCATTATATTTATAATATATTATATTATTTACATAACCCTGAGGTTAAAGGATATATAATCATCATTTACAAGTGTTAGCAACGGAACCATATGGGGATGGGTCAAAGTTTGAGATTCACGGAACCACAGATGTTTGTCCTTTTGTTAGAGTTCACCATCTTTGGGGTACCTAATTTTGACCCAAACCCATACACATATTCATATATATATATATAAGAATGGGATATAATATTGGATATAATAATGGGGTACCTAAAGATATAGACCCAAATGTAACCAATCTTTTGTATATATATATATATACATATAACCACAATATACAATAAGTATAACCTGAATGTAGCTTGTGATATAGCTGGTGAGTTGATGGGATGCATAACAACTGACCATCCAGTGGTCAGGAGGAGTTGTTAAGAGCGGAGCTAGTAACAGTGTCCCCACCACGCGAAAGTAAAGCGTAGCTTTTCAGAAAGGGATGTTATGAATGGGATATTTTACGGGACATTGATATGATATTGGTGGATAGATTCAATGGGAATTATTGAAAAAATAGATATGACGGTAGGTGTTTCTGAAAATTGGCCATGCCTTCCGCTTTATGGCAATGTTTAAATATATGCTGATGAGCTGATGGATTTTGGCTACACGCATTTTTTCGGACAAGACTATAATATGAAATGGTTGGTATACAGTGGTGGGAGAGTTGGTTTGGATGTGTAATCGCAAGCAGATAAACATGAAACATCAGCTGGAGTAAACATTTCATTGGTAACTTGCCAGCATCATGGTTGGTTATCGACCACATGCCGAGTGGATTCAAAGTCAGTGAGAGTGAAATAAGCCAGCCATTAGATATTTACCACTTGCAAAGGGTGAACTCCTCCGCTTACTGGTCTATTTTCACGATTTGGTATGATGATCCACAACGACTCATATTCTTTGGGATTGACACCACCCGCCACAAGGACTTGAACATACTTTAAAGCAGGTGCCCGAAAATGTGGTTTCCCCCCACCATTCACATCCTCTAGGGCTCTGTCCTTTTTACTGGAATAGTGGGCAACCTAGGCCAATGTAGTGGTCGATTTCCATCATGTTTATTGCTCAGGTCCCACGAGATTAGTTTGTTCAGGTGACAATCCACTCAGACTGCCGAAATCACCAAAGAATCCCTTTGATGCTTGGTGTCAAGACCAAGAAACGGCCTATCCGCATGCCTCATGTTGAGTAAAGCTAAGTGAACTGTCGATTGATGATATTTTGACGTTTCTTTTCCTATGGCAACTATAGAGGGTACCAGGGTTTTGATCCAAAGTCATATTCCAGATATGACGATTACCCTCTGGTAATTTGTTACAATATAGCTATTCAAAATTGCCATAGAAATAGTTGATGTACGTACCCAGCTACAAAATGGTGATTTCCATAGTTGAATATTGCCATTTACTGTAGTTCGTTGATTTACCTATTAAACATGGTGGATCTTTCCAGTTCGTTATGTAAGCCCGTTTACCAGAGGGTAAGCCATCCATCCCATATGAAAGAGGTCCATCGGGACGCCACGCGGCTGGCAACGGAACCGTTCCTATTAAAACAACGTTGGTCGACTGGCAGAATCCCTTCATACCCTCTGGTAAACGTTTACATAACTACAATGTGAGGCCCCCAAGATAGCTAATTTGGTTTATAACTCCAATAACTATGGTTTATGGTATTTATAACTATAGTTACTGGGGCTTATAAACAAACTTATATCTTGGGGGCCTCACATTGTATGGAAAGATCCACCATGTTTAATAGGTAAATCAACGAACTATAGATGGCTATTTTCAATAGCCATGTAAACGTTTACCAGAGGGTAATCGTCAAGCAGTGGATCCACAAATCAGCACCTGTAGCATGCTGTTTCGTGTTGGACGTCCTGGACGGTCCAAATTTTGAGACCCCAAGTGTTCCAAGTATAGGGTCGCTTCATGTTAGCCATAGGCTAGCCGGCCCGGCTAGCCTCCAGTTCACATTTGGAAAGCCCCACAATGTTTTATCCACTGATATATCACTGCAATACTTTGCAGGGAAACCATGTTTTTTGATGTTTTTTGGGCTTTCTCATATCTACACCGAAGACATTTTGATGATCCTTGCGCCCTCGGACCTGAAATCCACTCGTGACGAATGGCCCAAAGTTCATGGGATCACTTTGGTAATCGAATAGTTTGCTATGTAAAAAATCACCAAAATTTTGAAATCATAAAGTGGGCCATCTATACCATTGCTATGTTAAATCACTGGAGGATGCAACGAAGGGCACCACCGGCCCTGGCGGCCCTGGCGGCCCTGGCGGGGGTGGGTGGGACCCTTGACGTCCTAGGACCTTTTAGGCGTGCGAAGGGGTACTGAGAAGTCGGAGATCCGCAAGCTCTTTCGCAAGCGAGTGCAGACGGAACATCCGGACCGGCAGGGCCACAGGGCCACAGGGCCACAGGGCCACAGGGCCATGGGAGGAAGACGTGGCATGGCATTTCTTTGTTTAAGTTTTTGTGTGTTGAGTGATACTGCTATACTGCTACGTGTTGATAAATGCTACAGTCATTATTCCTGCTTTTGCATTCTTGATATTTTTCGGTGAGAGTGGACTTGGTTGTCCTTTTGTTGTCCCTTTCTTGTCGTTGATGATGACGATTATGAGAACACGGGTACATAAGTACATAACTTGAATGATTCAAATTTGTATTCGGAATGTTCAAATTGTCGTTGATAGTTGTTATCTGTTCACAACTATGTACCCTCTGGTAAATTAACATAGACCCTGAAAATAGCTTAGTTTTAATGGAAACTAATCTTCCAACCCCGACAAGTGCCAGGGTCTATGTTAATTTACCAGATGGTACAGTAACTATTTTATTTTAAATCCAAGAATGAGAAGGACAGATCCCTGACATTCCCTGACCTACATCTTATCACGGTGGTTTCAATCAGAAAAACCGAAATAGAAATTGCACTCGTGGTGGATCTTTCACCTCTGCGGTGATTTTTGCTCCAGGAACATGCCTGCCTTGTTGGGAAATGGAGGTATTGCCTTCTAAATGACCATTGAATGGGGAAAATAATGACTGACCACTGAATTTAGATGTACCATGAGGTCCCATATTTTCAGAAGCCCTATTTCTGTTCTGGGTATTTTTTTGGGATAACATGGGATAACTGTTCAAATTGACTATCCCATGCCATCCCCACGCGTGCTGGAAGGACGTCAATCCCGACGATCCAGATGCGGCGGAGCGGTTTCAAGAGCTCGTCGCGGCATACAACTCGGTGATGGGTGCCGTGGCATTTCGGTCACCCGGAGGTGTTTTTCGGCAAATCTGCAGGACTGCCCTATCGTTTCGTTACGGTTCCATTGGGTCCGATGTTCCCTTCAACTCAGCTAATCCAACGGAGTGTTTTGTTTTGAGGTTGCCAGGGTGGGTTTTAAATCTGGGAGGTTTCCACAGGAAAGCTCGTGTAGTGCGTAATTAGTGCATATCAGCGTTTTTGCATATTTTTGCGTTGTCCTACTGCAAAATCTCCAATGGAACAATGCATGTCTGGAACATGCTGCTTTTTGGATCATCTTTTACCATGTATTATTCTACTTGAAGTGGTGATTTTCCCATTATAATTCTGTGTCACCAGCATTAGAAGCGCGTTTCCATTCGTTTCCCCGAACGATTGGGATCCTTCACAATCCTCACCCCAGAAAGGCAGCATAAATCGTAAGGCAAAGGAAAGACATCAAGAATTTCTGATTCAACACAACTTCATTACCCTAGGATCCATGTATGCTATATATGGATATATGGTAACATTTACCATCAATATACCCCCAATGTTGGCATATATACCATACATGGATCCTATGGGCTATTATTTGGTCAACAGTGGACGGTCAATAGGGGATGGGAATGAAGTGGTCACTTCTCAAAGTGCAACATGTTTCTCCATGATAAGGAACCTCAGAAATTGGAGCCATATCCTGTGCGTACTTATTTGTAGTATTATTAATTTAGTAGGATTTGTTGTCATTGAATAATGTAGAAAAGGAAGAAACCCCACGGGCAAGTGTTGGTCTTTATGTTTGGGGACCGATTGATGCCACTGTTATTTCCTGCCAGACCCTATCGACACTACACCTGTAAGACACTCAGGTCACGTAATTGAAATTCAACCATTTAAGGCCATGAAAGGTCTTGAGAATGGAGGAACCCTTGAATTTTGTATAATATGTTATATAATATATAATATACATATACATTAAATATAAATATATATATATATATATATACTCGTATGTATACTCATATTATCTATAGACTGTGTCCAAGCAAAAACCAATGGGGGAACAACCTTCGCTAGCTTCCTTCGAAATGCCACAGGCTTTGTCATCACCCTGAGCCATTGTACAGGGACCCCTAGATGAGTAAGTCGGTTTGTAACACAAATCGTTGGAATGTATGGCGGGCATCTACGGATTGGTGTAACACTTTCAGCAAGCAACAGAACATAACTATACATACCCTCTGGCAAACATTTACAAAAAAACTATGGAAAGATCCATGATTTTGGGTAAATAAACTATATCTGCCATGTTCAAGTTCGCAAACTGGTAGTTTACCAGAGGTATCCCATTAAAAATCCCATTAACTGGTAGTTTACCAGAGGTAATCCAACCATTATCACTCATTATCCACTATTAACCATGATTAATCATTATTAACCACTATTATATACCAATACTAATGTTTAACCACTATTAACCATTATTAACCACTATTAACCGGGTAACCATCATGGAGCCATTTCTTGTACCAGTTGGATGGGTTGGTTCCTAATCCTACTGGGATCATCACGAAGACATCCGGTGAACCACGTGGAAATGACGTAATGATGTTCAAAAAGCCCGTAAAAAAATGATGAACTGATGAACTCAAGATGTTATAGATGAGATATCCAAAACAAAAATCCTAGATATATATATATATATACATATATATCTACATTATACATATATATATATATATATATATCCTAGATATACCTAGATATATAGATGAACTCTAGATGTATCATGGATATATCCATCTAGGGCCTAGGGCTTTTTGTTTGGTATATCCAACAGCCATCGAATGACGGCTGCGTCTACCAGGTGATGAACTGTTGCCCGACGAGTTGAACTTTGTGCGGGTGCAGATGACGGCACGCCACCTGGCGGCGGTGTTCCAGGTCGGAATCGCTGATCTTGGCTGATATCACTTCAACTTCACGAATGGGTTTATGATACATATCATATCATATCATATATATAATATTTAGATATACATATCATACATACATATATGTATGTATATATATATATATGCGTATGTGTATATATATATACATGTATAGAGAGAGAGAGAGAACTAGTTGATAGTGGTTATAAACCAACTCATAACTGGGGGGCACCACCTTGAATGCTGATGTATGTTTATCAACTGGAAGCTGAGTTGGGTATAACAGGACCCCATAAATCTCAGCAGCCGTGCAACTGCTAAGATCCCAATATATCATGCCGGGTGAACTGTGAAACAACCATGTGTTTGAAGCACTTCCGAGAACTCTGGGATGCATGTCCAAGTAGCCGTAGCCGCCATGGACATAGGTTCTCTACCTTTTTCAGTGGTATTACTGTAGGGGAGCTGTTTTGAAGCCACAGAAAGTGGACCCAGTGAATGGGACACTCCATGGAACCATGGTCGCCACCCAGGCTACAAGAAGCAGTTGGAGGCCGATCAATCAGTCACTCAGCCGGGGGCAGCTGAGCCACGACGGAGATGCGTTTGATCCAATCTGGAGATACCAGGATATACCTACAATGTGAGGCCCCCAAGATAGCTAAGTTGGTTTATAACTACTCCAACAACTATGGTTTATGGTATGTATAACTATAGTTACTGGGGCTTATAAACCAACTGATATCTTGGGGGCCTCACATTGTAGACCATCAACTACATATACGTTTGGTGCCCCTAAATTGATCTAGCTTGAATTAGAACTACACCAGGATCTCTTGATTTGAACATTGGGCCATCTCCCAGGGGTTTGAAAGGCCATCCATCAGCTGGACAGCTGAGGTCAAGAACGGCATCTTCTACGCGTTGCTCCCGGGCATCACCATTTCCCTCATTGGCATCGCCTTCTTCGCCATGGATTCGCTGAATATCTTGGACCCTGAGACCAAATCCATGCTGAATGCAGTGCAGAACAAGGGACCACAGAGTCCACCCTTTCGCTCTCCCTATGGTTAAGCGGAGAATTCTGCCGCACTTCACGGCGGTTGTCTGGAATGATATTTGTGCAGCTTGGTGACATGTTTTTTTTAATAACTATCCAGACTCATTCATGGATGCTGGCCTATAGTTTTAGTGATAACATCAATAACATCAAGATGGGACCAATGGTCATAAACGGAATCCTGGCCTATGTTTTTTTTTGCATCCATAGCTGGTTGGTGGTTTGGAACATCTTTTATTTTCCATATATTGGGAATAATAATCCCAACTGACTAATATTTTTCAGAGGGTTGAAACCACCAACCAGACATACTCGGATGATCGTGCAACTTAGGATTGCTGGTTGCTAGCTATGGCTATAACTCCTGAAACCTTGTATACGGATGTATACGCTATATGACTATGGGTTATAACATGTTAGAACCCAGATACCAACCATTTATAATTTATAACTCATAAAACTTATAACCATTTACTATCTTCATTATGTTCACTGATAATCTATGATTGTTTTTTTCTAGAAACAGGTCACGATCAGACATGGCACGACGGATTTCCACCATGCTGCGCAGCCCCGCCAGCGACCCGAGACCCGAGACGTTAGCCAGCGAGGAAAAGGCCCAAAGTCTCGATGCAGTTGGTGGTTTTTGGAGCCAACGGCCTCATGGCCAGTGGTTACTAATGGTTAATCATGGTTAATAAGGGGCTATTTATACCCAACAAAAATGAATATTTAATGGCTAAAGAGTATAAATATTGGTTATTTTTGTTTAATGGCTATTTATACTCAACAATGAATATTTCATGGAACTAAATACTGACAAGATAGCTGGTTAGTATGCATACCCCAAAACAGCAGAGTTTTTTGGGAGAATGAATTTGACATTAAAAAAAAAGCCGCCACCAGCTTTTCCCACATGGATGATCAACACAGTACATGGTTGCTACGTGGATCAAAGAGCCTGCATTAACACCTACACCAGTTATAAGGATTAAGGATATACCTAGACATAAACATCACTAATTGGCTATGCCAGTTATAAGCGATGAAATCTCGAATTTCCGAAACATCACTAAATTTTGGGCTCATCGAGCAATGTACAATGTAAGCATATGTAGACATGGTTCATGACGATCCCAAATGGGTCACCCAAAATGGGTCAACGGACATGCCAAGGATATTCAGTTTGATGAATTAATTTAGTGTGAACAGAACAAAGGCTCACGCGCAAGGCGATTTTCGCCTAAAAAATCTGGATCTTTGATATTCCTGAAAGGTATTGTAGAGCATCAACCAAATGGAGGGATGTTAAAAAATTGACCATAAATATTATAGGATCATTTATGACTGGTTGGTGGTTTCAATCATGAATTTTTTTTTCCGCTTCATATATGGGATAACCCTTCCCATTGACTTTCATATTTTTCAAGATGGTTGAAACCACCAACCAGATATGGTATTGTAGATCATCAACCACATCTCTCCATTGACCCAGAAGTAGAATCTGGATCTTGAATGATCTTCACTTGTATCAATTCTGAATTGAATTAATGGTTAGTATCCCGTGGGTTACGGTCAAAACCTGAAGAACAATAGCCGTTCTATGGGTAAATTAAAGAGATGTCTGGACAGTCTCGATCCTTAATGATGTTTTTTTTAACATGATCAATCATGATTATTTTCTAGATCCTGTACATGGCGTCAAAAGTCATGGATATCAAGATTCATCTAGATCCTGCACCAGAGGTGGTTTGCCACCGATGCCTAGGCCCTCAACACCTGGCGTTCATGACGCTTGAGCCACCGAGGGGAGGCGTGGATTTCATGGGATTTCCGGGGAGGCTCAAGCTGGGAGAGAACCACAAAAGAGAGAAATGGGGATGGGTCAAAATCCATTAACTGGTTGGTGGTTTGGAACATGGCTTTTATATCTGATTGGTGGTTAATAGTGGTTAATAATGGTTAATAGTGGGTTAATAGTTAATAGTGGTTTATATATATATATATACTGTTTGGTGGTTTGGAACATTTTTTATGTTTCCATAGATTGGGAATAATCCTTCCAATTGACTAATATTTTTCAGAGGGATTGAAACCACCAACCAGTATTAATGTGGGTAAAACAATGCCATAAACCACCCATTTGGGAATGATTTATACCAACTATTTATGGTGAAATTGGAGATGGTTTATGAATGTGTTACCCACATTACTACCATAGGGGAATAATTGAATCATCCATTTACCAGCTATGACTTAGGGTTAGTGTATGAAAGGATTGAAACATATTGATTTAATATCATTCAATGATTCAAAAGCAATGCTATAATAAATGTTATTAGGTTGTTGATCAAACGCCTGTATCCACAATGAAACATAATCTAGAGAAATGGTTGAGAAATGAGAAGCTAGGCATCCCAAAATGGCACCAATAGGTTTGAGCCACAACCAAAAGAGAAGGTAACCATCAATGATTCAAAAACACATGGTATTCAGAAACCATTGAATGAATCAAGAATCCAGCAATTGAACATTCTAAGGTTGTCTCAAACTGTTTGGTGGGCTCTCAAATTATGGCGATGTTGATGTGAAAAAACATCTGAGAATTGAGCACCCCCAAATGATCAGAAGTCTTGCAAATGTCCTGCTGGCACGTTTGATTTAAGTGAAGTTTGTTGCATGGGCTATGTTTGCTTTCCTGCAAAGCAATAAGAATCAACGGCTTTTGCCAGCATGGTATGTGTCAGTGACATGTTGAAAAATGTTAGTTTGGTTGGGTCTACTGGGTTTAAACCATATGCTTGGGTCCAGTTGCGTCACCATAGGCCTGTGGTGACTGAAATATCAGGCCCCTCAGAGGCTCGGTACCAAGGATTGAGTCAGTGCAGCTTGATGGTTGCATGAACGTCTCAGGACCTATGATGGTCAAAAAGGTGTTTTTGTTCTGCTACCACTCTTTACCTGAACAAATATCTATTGGTTCTGGAACATGTATTTATATATATATTATATAATTATATATTTGTAAAAATGCTTCAGTAAAAGAATAACTATACAGCTTTGAAGATGACTTTTTTCATTTTGACCATATTTTGGCTGCATCATGCCGTACAAAATGATGACCAACTTGCACAAAATTGTCGCCGCAGATGGGGCCCAAGATTGCTTCAAAGATGGTGCGTCACTAGAGTGGCACATAGCTATGTAACATGGTCCATTTGCAGATGATTCCCTTGAATTAGATGGTGATTTTCCATGAACATATGTGAGTTTATTGGAGGATAAAGATAGTTGATCTTGGTGATATTTGGTGATATGTGGTGAAAAAACGAGTTATATTGGGATACACCTGGGTGTGACTGGCGCCCATTGGCCCCGAATGTTCCGGACAATGCCATTTTGCAACTCTCGCCGTGCAACGCCTTTGGCCCGTCATGCTGCATCTTTGCAGGCTGAGATGCAAGCAGAGGCCACCATTCCATTCCCGATGTATACAGTGCCGCTGGAAGAGGCTCTACAGATGAGTTGTGTCGAGCCACATGAAAAGCTGAAGGAAAGGGGCCTTTTGGTCAAATTCGAGAAGAATTTAGGGAAGGCAGTGTTTGTCTCACACCAGTGGGCTGGAAAGAGCCATCCAGATCCCACTTTCGAGCAATTTCGTGTATTTCAGGATTCCATGAAAAACATTTTATCTGACCGTCTTCACCAAATACCCTTGGATTTTGTCACTGAGACATATGTTGCAAAAGCCAAGCCCCTGGCAACGCAAGAATTTCGATCGGAAAAGTTGTTCATTTGGTACGATTACTTTTCATGCCCACAGCTGGAGGAATCACAAGGCCCAGACAGCCAGCTTGCTAAAGCGATTGCGAGCATCCACGCGTATGTCACACAGTGTTCTTTCTTTTTTGCACTTTGCCCCTTTTTTGAGGACCTTGTCACATCCAGAGTGCTCGGTCCGTCGAGCTGGGGCGATAGAGGTTGGTGCAGGTTGGAAAGGACGATGCGGGAGCTTTCTGATGGCTCTTGGATTTTGATCAAGAGCGCGGAACGTCTCGAGTTGGTGGTGGCATCCAGGGCTCCTAGCTGCCCAACGGGCGAAGGAGACTTTGCTGTGGCCACCGACAAAGTCAAACTTGGTCCTGTCCTTGAGGCTGCCCTCAGAGGCAAAATGCGCAAAGCTTTGCGCGAAGGAGATTTTGTGACTTACCGCATAGTCCGCAACCTGCAGAGTGTTTATTTGAGAGGTCTTCCAGCTGAGTTGGAGAAAGATGTTGTGCCAGGTTTTGTTCCTGGCGCAGATGACTCAGTGTCAATCGTGGAGCATTTTTTGTACCAAAATGGCTTCTGGAGCCTGCATGAAGTAGACAGTGCTGGCTTTATGCCTTTGCACTATGCTGCTTTGGATGGTGAGCCGCAGCTGATCAAAGCCTTGCTGCAACAGCGGGCAGATCCTACACGGACTACGCGCAAGACACAACCTTTGTTGGAGATACCCGCATGGGTGTCAGCACTTGGACTTGCACTGCTGTGTCGGCATCATGACGCTGCACGGCTGTTGATTGAGGGCAAAGCAAAAGTTCAGGAGGATGGCATGCTAATCCCTGCTTCGCACTTAGCTGCTTTGAGCAACAATGTAGAGGGGATCCGCCTTCTTTTCGATTCTGGCTGCGATCCCAAGAAGGAGAGAAACCTCTTGGGTTTTGGAGCAATGATCAATGCGTGCGATGCGAATTCACTGGGTGTCTTGGAGGAACTGTTGAGCCGAGGTGTCAACATCTCACAACTCCTCCACACAACTGCCTCCTCTCGAGGAGGGGCCACTCAAATCACTCGCCGGCTCATTGAGCTGAGGGCCAACATTGATGAGCGCTACCAGTTTCGATGGTTAACGCCTTTTGGAAGTTTGGTGGCCCTCCAATCTCTGCGCTATCGATGTGGGACGGACACTGCTCTAACACGTGGCTCCTATCATTTGTTTGGCTCAACGCCTCTGATGTTAGCCTTGCTACGTGGGAACTACGAGACTGCCACGATCCTGCTCCGTGAAGGAGCACGGCTGGATCTCCGCAATCTGCGGAAGTTCTCAGCTGCAGATCTGGCGCAGGGCGCCCCTGAGCTTCTCCAAGAGATACTGAAGGGTGACTCCGTGTACTGTCGGGTGTGAAAAACTGGACAGGTGCAAAGCCACCAAGGATTGGCCTGCTCTTGGGCGCTGAGCAAAACACATCCAGATGCAGGTTGACAGTCATTAAAGAAGCCATATGAATCCATATAGATCATGTGGGTTTGTCTGAAAATAGCGAAATTGCTCATGTGTATTCTTCACATATCGAGTTGTTTATATGTTGTTTCAATCATTGCTTCCCACCCTCGGGAACCAACTATAGGACACCCTCCTGTATATGAGTTGGCTGCTGCACGTTTTGTACAATGTGAGGCCCCCAAGATATAAGTTGGTTTATAAGCCCCAGTAACTATAGTTATAAAATGTGATAGATACCATAAACCATAGTTATTGGAGTTGTATACCAACTTAGCTATCTTGGGGGCCTCACATTGTAGGGAATGCATTTCAGATATTTCAGTGGCATTGCGACTTTCCTTAGGATCAACTTCCGATTGAGGCATCTCCGAATGGTTCCTTGATGGTTCATCGTTGCTGGCAGCTTGGCCGGGGATAGTGAGCCCCCTAAAAAGCATTAAACAACTCTAATATTGTTCTATACCCATTTAAATATAACTGGAACACCCCCAAGCACACATGCATAAGACACAGCAAAATGATCATGGTAGCATGAATTCGATGTAACATGGAGTTGGTTTTTGTTAGTTATGTTCCCCGCTTTCGGACAAAAAAGACACAGTTTGGGTTGAACACCAATTCCTGTGGACTTTTGATGATGTTGAAGGTAGGACTGTTTCGGGTGGTGTCAGGTCGTCCATGTGCATAGTACATGTAACAAGGAAATCACACATGTAGATCATGCAGACGTTGTTTTTTTGATACCAAAGAAATACAAAAGTTATATGTGTCATTCCTAAGGTTGATATTGAAGATGGACATATGAATTATGTAGTTTGCAAGACTACACAGATTGAAATCATCTATATTTATAGATATATTTATATCCATATATCCATATTATATATATATCCAGATTGTAGACAGTATCTGCCCTGCCTCCATTCATCGCCCTTGCCAACTGGTGCCAGGCCAGCCATGCTGACGTTAATGAAAGCAGCGGTCCTCGGAAGTGATGCGGAGACAATGACATATGGTACAGATGCTAACGTTGGGGGTATATTGATGGTAAATGTTACCATATATAGCATACATGGATCCTATGGGTAATAGTATATTTAATAGTATAGTATATAATAATGATATTACATAACAATAACATATAACGCAATAGATGATGTGAACAACATAGCAGTAATTATCATAATAACTATTACATAATACTATGAACGATGTAATCTGAAGAAACCAAACTTGAACATCTGGATATTTCACAGACCACACTGCTTCTTTAACCAAGATCACAACCAACCAAGACAAGGCCTCGGGTGCTAATGGATGCTAATGGTCCCATCGGTAGCCCTGTTTCTGCGATAGCCCATAGACAATTGTTTGGATATGATACTCAGATATCCTCTGGTTATGACTAACAAAAAGCTATTGAAAATGGCCATAGAAATAGTGGATTTACCCATTAAATTTTAAATAGTGATTTTCCATAGCTATGTTAGTTTACCAGAGGGTACACAAGAGTTATACTACGTTGTTTTGCATCGCAAAAACGATATGTGAACTGCTATTGTCTCCTCATTTGCAGATGTGTGATCATTTTCCACTCCTGAAACGGGAGTGTGGCTGTATCTTCAAATGTAGGATTCTGGCCACTGTTGGATTGGTTTCACTGGTGCCAAATTCCAAAACACCGTTGTCATTGTCAGCAGTTGTTTTTCCCCCATCACTAACGCTGTATCATTTTTTGAGCACCAACTGATGCGGTTGACGTTTGGAACTTGAAGATCTGTCAAGTTAGCCACTTCATGTGGATCTTTGATTCCTGTGTATAGTAATCATAAGCACTCCAGTGGTACAAGAAGCCGATCCCACTAGGACTCGTACATATCGTTGCTGTGCGCGACCATGAGAGGTTTTAAAATCTTTCATGTGTCGAGCTGGGCGTTGTTGTGTTTGTCATTAGCCTGACTCCAGGAGGTTCCAGGAGCTGTTCGAATAGTAAGATATCAAATATGTTTGGCATAGGCCCCAATGTTCATTGCTGTGAACGGACGAGCATGAAGATTTTTGGACACCCTGTGGGTCAACGTTTGAGGGAACACTTGGGTCAAAACCAGCTGGCCGTCAGGCTAGTCGCAAGCAGTGTCGGAAATTTGAGGTCGGTGCTGGGCCTTGCGCGGATCAACCGCGCGAGGCTTGACACCGGCGTTCGAGAAAACATTGGCAAAAACAAAAGGTGTTTCCAGGTGTTTCCAGGTGTTTCCAGGTGTTTCCAGGTGTTTCCAGGTGTTTCCAGGGTATGTGAGATTTGAAGTGAATCATGGTGTGTTTCTTGTTGGATCCTGTTGAGCTTTTATTTGAGAGGAAGCTCCGAATGACTTTCATGCGAAACACATGTGGTTCCCCGGCCCCTATAGAAAACTTCCCTTTAAATCAAATGACAGAAGGATCAACATGTTGGTTATTTCCCTACATCAAATGGTGATCTCGCGAGTTGAAGCCACCAGTGGGGCGATAGAGACCCTTAGATTTGCCTGGGAAAAACACTGCTGTGTTGAGACACATGGCGGCGGCAATCTTTCTGGGGAGACCTGGATGAACGGTTGGTGAATGGTTGGTGTTTTATGTTCCTAGAATGTTGATGGAAATTCAACATAGCTACGGATGATCAAATAAAGTTCGATGATGTACCAAACTTATCCAAACTGAATAATTAATTGTTGATTTTCCATGGCGAACTGTTAAATTCCCAGAGGGTATGTGATTTAATCTGGTCTCCCAGTAAAACATTTCTTATGAAGGGGGTATAGGCGGTATAGGGTAGATTCGATGATTTGGGGCAAAGTACCGCAACCTCGCAACTACATTTGAATGAACTCGCCATAAAACATTAAGATCTGAAATCATTCATATTTTTGCTTTAATTTTCCAAACTTCTGGAATGAAGATAATTTGATGTAATTCGCTGAGGTCAGTAAGGTTTTCATTCAATTCCTTCTGAGCCGCTGTGTTGCAGTCGTCCAAGTTGTTCAAAAATCCCAAGGTTCAGAGCTGCCAAACCTGATGACATGGGGTCTCTTGGATCCTACGGAAGTAAGGATTGATGACTAGGAACTGGCATCCGGGTTAAAACTGGGAAACTTATTCAGTTTGAAGAAAGTGCGTGAACATTGTGAACTCACAACAAATCCCTGAATTGATAATCGTATGTATAGGGTTAATTATTAATTTTGGGATGAATTTTGGGGATTCATGTCATAAAGATTCAATTTCAACTAAAATTACTTGTTTCACAGTAGTTCCGCGATATATGTTGCCTTTCCCCGTGGAATTTTCTCTTGAAAAAAAATCCTCCCGATCCATGTCACGCCATGTCTCCTACGAGCACGCGCGGAAGTTCCTGCAGCGCTGCTTCGGGAAGCCAGAGCGAATGCGCTTGCTGTGCAGCACCAAAGCAGGGCGCGAAGGTGACAGTGGGCGTGTGGGAAGCCGATGTAAGCCAAAAGGTTGTGCCCGAGATATCTCTACGAATTTAAGCTACGAAGTTTGTGGCTTGTGCCTCTTACAGAGGCTTCCATTTTAGTCAGGCGAACCCTGACATGAAATCCAGGTCCAAGATTTTGTAGCTTAAACTTGTGAATCTCATTTTATAAAGGAAACATTTTATATAATCATGTTAGCCCATCATGAAAATTGCAGTGGCATTTTGTAAGAAAACATGATGAGCTTCATACGGGCCGGTTCATCAAAATCAAATGGGCACGTTGTAGCACATGCTCGATATATATTGGTGGATGTAAGTCTTGTTGAAACCAACGTGGCATTTCGCATCAAAGATGTCCCTTTGCGCGTGCAGTTCTTGAAAACGACATTGGCATTTTGTAGCAAAGGGTATGTCCTTGTATGTGCAGTTGTTGAAAACGCAGGCGCATTTTGTAACGGGATAATTCCTCCTATATCAAGGTTGTTGAAAATGAATTGGCATTCTGTAGCTAGGGCCATTTGGGAAAAATAGAGCTCAGCAACCTCATTCTATAGCCCCAAGCTTGTGAATTATTTTTGTAACCTACAGAGTTAGGGTCACAACGTCTCCCCGTCTCCCCTGAAATTCGATGGGGGATCCCGAGAGTATTAACATGGGCGATGTCCAGTTTATCGAAGGAAGTTTAGAAGTCAAACTTCCGACACATGGACAGATGCAGCAATAGAGGTAAGAAGAGTCAAAGAAGAGAAAGAAGGCAGAAGATCAGGGAAGAGAAAAGGATAATAAGAAAGAAGGAACAAGGTGTGCGAAAGGTAGAAAAGCAGCGAAGCACTGTGTTTTAATGTTTTGGGGCTCCGGAGGGTCGAAAGTAAGCTCGCTAAAGCGGAGCCATCTGGGGAGATGAGAGATCAAAAATTGCACGCCGTTATGGCGTGAAGCACATTTTGAAGCCAAACTGCACACAACACCTCAGCCTCGGAGCACTTTTGGAAGTTGAGATGTTCAAAAGGAGCATGCAGTTGTGGTGCGAAGCACATTCGCGAGTCAAACCTGCTAAAAACTGACGCTCTCGGGCAGCTTTTGGACGTTGAGATGCCCAAAACGTGCCTGCAGTTGTGGAAACTGACGCTCTCTGTCAAAAAAGTGCACGCCGTTGAGGCGCGAAACACGTTTGCAAGTCAAAAGTGTTAAAAACTGATGGTCTCGGACGACCTTTATTGGGATTTTTTGAGCTACAACTACCGTAGATCACAAGTACACCACAAGACACCACACAACACTACACAACACTAGATTGCCCTGCGCTACAATACACTACACTACAAGTACAGCTTGAGTACAACTACAAGTACAGCTTGAGTACAAGTACAACTACAACTACAACTACACTAGACTACAACTACACTACTCACTACACTGCACCACACTACACAACACTACAACACTGCACTAGACTACACTGCACTACAGCTACAACTACAATTACAACTACACCTACGCTACACTACACTACACTAGAGATAGATACACAGATAGATAGACAGAGGGAAAGATAGAGAGACACAGAGAGAAAGTGACACAGAGAGAGTGAGACCCAGAGCCTCAACCACTTTTCGACCAATCAGTGGGTTCGCTCTGCCATCCATGCATCACAACAAAGCACCTGTCCTATAGTTTCCTATCTTTGAAACTTCCGCCACCGCTTTGTGCGCTCCTACTGGTAGTGATATTTCCGTTTTACAGGTGATGCCCCCCCAAGATTCCCGAAAGATTAAATTATGGGGTTTATGGATAAATCCTGGGTTGATATTGGACATAACCGCAATTTCACATATATAAAAAAAAAAATACATGGGATATAAACGAGCTTGAAGTTCCTTCCCTTCATAAGAAATACCTCACAGGACTCCTCAAATACATCCTTAGATCCAGTATCAAACCAGGGGGTCAGAGAGGGGTATTTAATAATTATCATATAGGGATGGGATTGCTTTATTTTTGGCTACAAATAGGGAATATCTACAAACTATAGTTTCAGAACAATCGCAGTGTATCCAAGATTCACCATGTCATGCAAACCATATCCAGGTATAATAATTTTATGTATACATACGCAGATAGTGACTTAAACTGGGTACCCTAATCACTTTTAATCAAACACATGACGATGAAGCGTTGGATGTGGGGTATTTTCAGTCAAACCCACATGAGGGTGAGTCAAACTAGTGCATTTATCAAATTGTTGTTCGCATGTTTGACCATGCCACGGAAGAGGGTTCCAAATTGTGAGACAACACCAAATGTTTGTGTGTTTTTTTTTTCCGTCCTGGGGACATATGATGTTTCATGTTTTGGTACCCAATGTTGACACTCAAATGTACCTCGTATGTACCTCTCTTGAACGATTTCTTTGATGGGACCTCTCCTTCTCCAACCCAGTTACTTTCCAGTACGCAAGCACGCACCTCGATTTCCAACATCGGATCATGCAAGACTGGGCGAGCAGGGAGAATTGTGAGTTCGAGAACATCCTCTGTAAGAAGCACCTGGCACTCGGACGGTTTGCCATCACCTGGGTAAGGCTCTTGAGGAGGTCTTGAGCATTTTGCCTGACCTTGGGAAATTTGCATCCAGGATGAAGTCCGCCGTATCGGGTTAGGGTGTAGCCTCACAACAGCCGTTGACCTAGCCCTGCAACTTGGACTTGATCTCGTCCTAGTTCCAAGTGGGCTCATAAAACCAGTTGTGAAGCTACCCTGCAGCGGCCCATCTTGCATCAGATGACATGTGAACAATGAATATTGGATGATATCAACGATATGAGATTGTTAAAAGTACAGCGCCGGAAAGGTACCAAACTTCACCGAAGTCATCCGTTTCCACTAGACAAAATCCACATAGATTCCTTCTGTCCATCCACAAATCAGAAGCGTGAATAGGCTTGAAATGCCTCTAATATCGATTAACATGCTAATCAATGCAACAAATCTGCTTGGGTCTAATTTGATATATCACAACTTAAGACCCAAACAGAATATTGTTGTTTGCATGCATCCCATGAGCCATATCCCACACATCACCAAGTTGCATCATCCAAACACGTCCTATGGCTTGATACTTAGATATCCCCCATGTTCCAGCATCTTTGACGATTCAATCAGAAATTTCCATAATTTTCACCGTGTAAATCCACCATTTTCCAGGATCTTTGATGATTTCTCCCCCAATTGATCGCGATTTCTCGGTCATCGATCTTGTCGCAGGTGGAGATGCCTTGCAGGTGACAGTGGAAATTGCACCAGGCATTGGTTGGTTCAGAACCCCATCGATTAATAGTGGTTAATAGTGGTTAGTAGTGGTTAATAATGGATAAATAATAATGGTTATAGTTATGGTTAATGTTGATTACCCTCTGGTAAACATACAAAAAACTATGGAAAGATCCACCATTTTTAGCTGGGTAAATCAACTATTTCTATGGCCATTTTCAATAGCTATGTTAGTTTGCCAGAGGGTAATGGTTGGCTTGTAACCTCATCTGGGGGGATGTATTTTGTTTATTCGCATAAGTTGGTACAAGATGGTTTTAACATTCCTTACAATAGCTATAGTCATTGGTGCAAACAAATAGTCATTGGTCATTGGTACAAGGTGGGACCCCATGCTAATAGTTGCTTATTTATAATCCTATCTGACTAGTTAGATATATCCCCCCAGCAAAGTATTGTACTTATCCAGGGTGGCTGTCTATGGGGCCACACTTTTTTTGGGGGGCCCCAGCTTGTATATAGCAACTCCAAATCATAGGAAAACTAGAAACCTAGGAAAGAGGTCGATATCATCGAACTACCATCGCTGGAAACACCTGTCTATCCTTTTTTGGGCAACGCTACAACCATCAACAGTGGGGAGAAAAACACATGTTCATTACCATCAATAGTGGTGTTGAGTTAATGACCATTGTCACGGGCCATTTATAGATTACTAATCAGAGGTATGAATCAGTTCACTGAGCTGATGCTCCAACTATAGGATCCATGCCTCACTAGGGAAGTCTGAAAAGTCTGACTTGGGATTACTTTGGTAAGTGAAATAGAAACAATAAATCCCAATAAATCCCAATAAATCCTGGAGGGCTCCAACAAGATGTGCCTTGGTCAAGCGTGTTTTTGTTGATCAAAGCACCTAGCAGGAATCATCATCAATTCATTGGGTGACTATATACCCAGTACAACTATAGTTGGATGACTATACCGAGAACATGAACGTTTTAACCCTGGACCGTATGGCTTTGTCATGCTTTGTCCAACAATCATGTTATAGGCCATTCAACAGGGAAGATGATGATCAACAAACATGTTTTGTCCCTTTAAAATTCCAGAGAAACCCATATAGTATGGTGATATTTGGGGACGGGTTAAAACGTACATTCTGATACGATAGTTTGGGATGACCCGACCTTTCGAAAGGTCAGACTGAGTCTCCCATCGTTCGAGTTGCGTAGGCGGTCCAGTCGTACAAGTACAAGAGGTGACTGGTCGAAAGAAATGGGATGGCTTGGGCCAATCTCCATGGGAACCAATCAATTTTCTTTTGAGACATAAACGTAGTATCCTTCTGCCATGTGAACATCTCACGATGTCTTCTGTTTGGTTCCTATTTGGTTCCTTGTTGGGTTGTGCACAGGCGGGTTTGAGAGATTTAATGAACGGATAAGCCTGTGCAGCAGATGCTTCGGTAGCCAAAAGTTCCAGTGTAGGTGGATCTTGGTGGGTATATGTAGTACATTGTAGTACTATCACCACTAAAAGGCGGTGCCCCCCACTTATTGTTGACTTTTCTCACTTTCACTCATAATGTATCATATCCCCTATAAATCCAAGATACTGTAGTTCCAAAGCAAGTCAGCTAGAACCCCCCCACCTTGAATCATTCGCCAAACGGCTAAGAGTCTAAGAGATTGGATGACTGATGCAGCGGGCTCCACCACTTCAAGAATCAGCGTGTTGGCGGATTTGGGTTTGTCCTTATTTGGGCCCAGAATGTTACTAGGTGCACTTCAGAAATTTCAGATATTTTTCCCCACCTGCCAGGTGAGGGTTGTTAGATTTTATGTCAGTTGCCTCCTCCTCCTGCCGCCTCCTGCCTCCTGCCTCCTCCTCGTCCTCCTTGTCGTCCTTGTCGTCCTCGTCGTCC